>PJTX01000018.1_pt1 | contig 115642 bp, 98 predicted proteins | sample 1512091 | NCBI WGS metagenome assembly PJTX01 (sample SAMN08177681, study PRJNA422409) | Soil metagenome, whole genome shotgun sequencing project. | isolation source: Soil enriched (2) on filter paper: beechwood xylan treatment | place: USA: Madison | collected 2015-01-15 | reverse complement strand
TGGACTAAATCTGCTAAAAAAAGATCCTTCTAAAGGATCATTGGTAACTAAAAGACTGAAGGCAGGATGGGACAATCAATTCCTGCTCCAGCTTTTTAATACAATTTAAATGCGTTGACCCTGGCGAAATCATACTTGAAACCTTCGAAAAGAGATTGCTGATGCAGAGATATGCTGGCAATACCATTAGATCGTACAAGGATTACGCTAGTATATTTCTTAAACATGTTAGCAAATATCCCTCCCTTGAAGAAATTCCACTGTCAGATATTGAGGCGTTTATAAACGAAAAAGTTCAAAATGGGAAAATTAGTGTTTCCTATCAAAAAGGATTAGTGGGCGCAATCAAGAAGATGTACGAACTGATATTGGACAAAAAAATCCAACTGGATTACTTATACCCGAAACGCTCATTTTCTAAATTACCTAAATCCTTTTCAAAAGAAGAAGTAAGAAATATTCTCGATAACACTCAAAATCTAAAACACAAGGCTATTCTGATGACAATCTATAGTTGTGGACTACGTCTTAGCGAACTGTTGAATCTCAAAATCAAAGACATAAAATCTTCCGATGGAATTATCAGAATCCATCAAAGCAAAGGTAATAAAGATCGGATTGTATCATTACCAGACAAATTGCTGGCGACTTTGAGACATTATTATCAAGCATTCAAGCCAAAGGAGCACCTCTTCGAAGGTGAGAAGGGTGGCAAGTATAGCGAACGAAGTGTACAGTTGATTCTGAAAAAAGCATTGATCAAAGCAAATGTTCAGTCGGAAGGCTCTGTACATACATTGCGACATTCTTATGCCACACATTTAATCCAATCAGGTATCGATATCCGAATTGTAAAAGAGGTATTGGGTCATGAAAATATAAAAACGACTATGATCTACACTCATATCACTGACATAGACAAGCAAAAGACTCCTAGCCCTCTTGATTTTTTATAAGAATAAGATGAACTTTTCACGCTCTATAGAAACAAGCATTATGCTCCAATCATTCTTTAAGAAGGGTTATTCTTCTAGCTTAACTTAACTTTGCTTAGGTTATTGAATAATCAATATTCAGATATAATGTGTCCGAAAAAAGAAAAAGCCACTGATTATCAGTGGCTTTTGTCGGGGTGGCAGGATTCGAACCTACGACCTCCACATCCCAAATGTGGCGCGATACCGGGCTACGCTACACCCCGAAAAGGTATCACCTTTGTTTTGTGTGGCACAAATATCGAATCATTTTTTTAATTTGTCAAGAGCTTTATGCAATTTTAAAACTAAAGCACTGATTGATTGCGGGATATTTTATCAGGGGTTAATCCTGTTGTATAAACATCGCTAAAAATCAGTTGTTATTTACTCCATTTCTGAACAAAACATGTTGCTGGTACAAGGAAAACAGCAATTATGGGAAACGGTAAAAAAGATGCTGGTCGAAAGCCAAAAGAAGACCCGTCAAAAGACTAGTTAACTCAGTTTGAGAATATTCAAAATAACTTTAGAGAATCGATTTCATTTTCATATCTTTGCATCCGATTTGAATAACAACGGATAGTTTTTTCAAAAACTATTTCCATATTCAAAAAATAAGTCGTAATATTGCATTCCGATTTTTACAGGATATAAATCGTTAATAATTACTCGAAATCATGGATTTAGTAAAATTTGTAGAAGAACAAGCGGTAGTAAAAAATGAAATTCCCGCTTTCAAAGCCGGAGATACCATCAGCGTTCATTATAAAATTCGCGAAGGAAATAAAGAGCGTGTTCAGGTGTACCAAGGTGTAGTAATCCAATTAAACAGCGAAGGTGCTAACGCTACTTTTACCGTTCGTAAAATCTCTAACGGTGTAGGTGTTGAACGTATTTTCCCTGTAAACTCGCCAAACATTGCCAAAATTGAAGTAAACAGCTACGGTAAAGTTCGTCGCGCTAAATTATTCTATTTGCGTGGCCTTACTGGTAAAGCTGCTCGTATTAAAACAAAACGAGTTTAATATCGAGTACAACACTATAAAAAAAGGCTTTGAAAGTTTTCAAAGCCTTTTTTTATTTTCTGCCCTCCCTCCAACTTGCTTCGGCATACCCAAACTGTAATAAAATTAAGACAATACATCCTTGCCGAGCAATTACAGCACATCCAATTGCTTTGCTAAAACATTTTATTTACTTTTAGCCTCAATAAAATACCATGCGCAAAGGTCGACATTGAGGCGGCATGCTGAGTGAAAACCGATATGTATATGAGATGCAAGAAAAAAACAATGTGATGAGAAATATCCTGCTAGTAGTTGCCCTTACCTTACAGTCCATCAGCATTTTCGCGCAACGGAATCTCGAAGAATTCCACCGTTTACAAATTCAGCCGGCAATATACTATGTGCAGAAAACCCAGGAACAGATTTCCATTGACGGAAAAGCCGATGAGAAGTCTTGGACACTGGCCCCTTGGACTTCCCCGTTCTGCGATATCGAAGGACCAAGCAGACCTGCTCCGACTCTGAACACACAAGTCAAAATGCTGTGGGATGAGGAAAACTTATATATCTATGCGAAATTAGACGAACCGCATATCAACGGCTACCTTCGGCAACCGGATACGATCATCTATCATGACAATGACTTTGAAGTGTTCCTCAAACCCAACCTTCGATCTCCAGACTATGTCGAAATCGAAGTCAATGCGCTAAATACTGTAATGGACCTGTTAATGACGAAACCATATCGTTTTGGCGGCAAGGCCAATCTAAACTGGGACACCAAAGGCCTCACAAGCGCCGTATACCATGAAGGCACGATCAATAATCCATCTGACCGGGATAAATTCTGGTCAGTCGAAATAAAGATGCCGGTCAAAAGCCTTAAGTATTTTGGTGAGGGACAACATATCAAGACCAATGAAGTGTGGAAAATAAACTTCTCCCGGGTACAATGGCATTACGACAGCACAGAAAAGGAATACACGAAAAGAAAAGATACTAATGGAAAACTGCTGTCCGAACAGAACTGGGTATGGTCTCCTATCGGTTTGATCAATATGCACTACCCCGAACGTTGGGGACATATTAAATTTGTGGAACATGCCGATCAGCACTTTTTGGATCGCTCATTCCTAACGATTGAAAAAATAGCTTGGAATATTTTTTATTTGCAAGAGATCTACAAACGCGAAAATAAGTGCTATGCCAGATCGTTGGCAGACCTCAATACATTATATCCAGGTCTCTCCGCGGACAGCAAGTCCTATGATATTACTTTTTCCAACGCGAACAACTTCTATCATGTTGAAATAAAGTCGAAATCGAAGCCCAGCCTAAAAGCAAGCATCGACAGTCAGGGGAATATTTATTTTTAATTTATTATTCGGCCGATCTGCAATTATAATTTTGAATAAAAATTGCTACCTTTGTATCCCGTACATAGAGCAACTATTTTGGTCGTTTGACCACATAAAATTGAAATCCTTTAATTGTTATGACTAAATATATTTTTGTTACGGGCGGCGTTACTTCGTCGTTAGGGAAAGGTATTATTGCAGCCTCCCTTGCTAAACTTCTCCAGGCACGTGGCTACAAAGTGACCATTCAAAAATTCGACCCTTACATTAACATTGATCCCGGAACCTTAAATCCTTATGAGCACGGTGAATGCTATGTCACCGAGGATGGAGCTGAAACCGACCTTGACTTAGGTCACTATGAACGCTTCCTGAATGTTCCTACTTCCCAGGCGAACAATGTAACAACAGGCCGTATTTACCAGCATGTGATCCAGCAGGAACGTGAAGGCGCATATTTAGGAAAAACAGTTCAAGTCATTCCCCATATCACCGACGAGATCAAACGCCGCATGCAATTGCTGGGTGAGTCCGGCAACTATGACATTATCATTACTGAGCTGGGCGGCACAGTCGGTGACATCGAATCGCTTCCTTTTGTGGAAGCCGTCAGACAGCTGCGCTGGGAACTTGGGGCGAATAACTCCTTAGTGATCCACCTGACACTGGTCCCCTACCTGGCTGCTGCAGGCGAGCTCAAAACAAAGCCAACCCAGCACTCAGTCAAAACTCTGCTGGAATATGGCGTACAGCCAGATATTCTGGTATGTCGTACAGAACATAAATTATCGCAGGAAATACGCAAAAAATTAGCGCAATTCTGTAATGTCAATATCAATGCTGTTGTAGAATCCATCGATGCATCCACCATATATGATGTACCGTTGTTGATGCTAAAAGAAAATCTGGATAAAACTGCGTTAACCAAGCTGAAACTTTCGAGCAAAAACGAACCTGATCTGGAAAATTGGAAAGCATTTTTGGGCAAGCTCAAAAATCCAACAAACGAGGTCAATATTGCCCTTGTGGGAAAATATGTTGAGCTTCCTGACGCATACAAGTCCATTACCGAAGGGTTTATTCATGCAGGAGCGAGCAATGAATGCAAGGTGAAGGTCAGCTATATCGCTGCTGAAAGTGTTACAAAGGAAAATGTTGCCGAGAAACTGAAAGGTATGGACGGAGTGCTGGTTGCGCCAGGATTTGGTGAACGCGGACTGGAAGGTAAATTAAACGCCATTCAGTATGTGCGCGAAAATCATATTCCATTTTTCGGTATCTGTCTGGGTATGCAATGCTCAGTTATCGAGTTCGGAAGAAACGTACTGGGACTGAAAGATGCCAACAGCTTTGAAATGGATGCGAATACCAGCAATCCGGTCATCAACCTAATGGAGGAGCAGAAAAACATCACCGATATGGGTGGAACAATGCGCTTAGGAGCCTATGACTGTGAAATCAAAAAAGGGACAAAAGCATTCGCGATCTATGGAAAAACAAAGATCTCAGAAAGACATCGTCACCGTTATGAGTTTAACAATGCCTATTTAAAACAATATGAAGCTGCCGGAATGATTGCTTCTGGCTTTAATCCGGAAACCGGTTTAGTTGAAATTGTCGAACTTAAAAATCATCCTTTTTTCGTTGCGGGACAATTTCATCCAGAATTAAAGTCAACTGTTGCAAATCCTCACCCACTTTTTGTTAGCTTTGTAGCCGCTGCTTTGGCGAACAAGAAATCAAAGTAGTGTAGAAGGATACAATTAATTAAGTTTAATTATTAAAAATGGATAGAAATACCCTAATTGGTTTGGTCCTGATGTTTGCTATCATCACTGGTTCGTTTTACCTGATGAAGCCCTCAGAATCGGAAATCAAACAAGAACAGGCGCGACAAGACGCAAAAGCGCAGGCAGCAAAGGGATTGCCTGTAAAGAATGACTCTATCGCAAAAGCAGCACAAACAGCAGCGACTGCAGATTCTGCTGAATTGAAGAAACCTTTTGGTGCTTCAAAATTTGGAACTGAAAAAATTATCTCCCTCGAGAATGAATCGATCATTGCCAAAATCAGTACAAAAGGCGGTAAAGTAAAATCAGTCGAATTAAAAGGTGAAAAGAATTTCAATGGAAAACCATTGATGCTTTTTGATGGCGAGGACAATAAGTTTGGGTTCCTGTTCAACGCAGCGGGACAGAATATTTCAACAAACGATTTATACTTCCATACAGAGGCTACAGATATTCAAGTGACGGGCGAAGGCAAACAATCGGTTAAATTCAGGTTGAACTACAACGCAGATCAGTATATTGAATACGTATACTCCATCGCGGGCAAAGGCTATAATGTAGCACTTGATGTCAATACAAAAGGTATTCAGAACCTGATCCCGCAAAGCCAGAAAACATTAACCCTCAACTGGAATACAGCGCTCCGTCAAAAAGAGCAGAACATAGAATCTGAAAGACAGAAATCAACACTCTACTACAAAGAGGAGGATAAGGTAGACCACCTGTCTGAATCGAAAGATGACGACGAAGCACTGGAAAAGAAAGTACAGTGGATCGCTTTCAAACAGCATTATTTTTCCAATATCCTCAGCGCCAAAGACGGCTTTGTCAACGCCAAAGTCGACGTGAAGCACGCCACTGAGGGAGATGTTATCAAACTGTATAATACGAATGCAGAATTGAGTTTTGACAACCATAAGGATAATAATTACACATTAAATTTCTTCTTCGGCCCAAATCAGTACAATGTACTAAAGGCGGAGGGTAATGACTATCAGTCTATCATCAACATGGGCTGGGGTCCCATGCGGTGGATCAACCAGTGGATCACTGTACCGGTATTCAATTTTCTGGACGGCTTCCACATGAGTTATGGTATTGTTATTCTGCTGCTAACATTAATGCTGAAACTGATCCTATCACCAATGACATACAAGTCGTATGTATCGATGGCCAAAATGCGGGTCTTGAAACCACAGCTCGATGAGATCAAGGCAAAGGTCGGTGAAGACAACCAGATGTTGATGCAGCAGGAACAGATGAAATTGTATAAGCAGGTGGGCGTGAACCCTTTGGGTGGCTGTCTTCCGCTTCTTTTACAAATGCCATTTACCATTGCATTCTTCTACTTCTTTCCAAACTTATTTGAGCTGAGAGGACAGAGCTTCTTATTCATGAAGGATATGTCAACATACGACACCTTATTTACCTTCCCGGCAATATTTGGGTCCTTTAACCATATCTCATTGATGTGTATCCTAATGACCTTGACAACCTTGCTGACCACGTGGTACAACAATGCGACATCAGGAGCCACCGGACAGATGAAATACATGGGCTATATCATGCCACTGATTTTCTTCTTTGTACTGAACAGTTTCCCTGCAGGTTTGAATTATTACTATTTTCTAAGTGCATTGTTCACATTCCTGACGCAGCTGGTAATCCGTTCAATGGTAGATGACGACAAAATCCTCGCGAAGCTGGAGGAAAATAAGAAAAATCCAAAAGTGGAGAAAAAATCGTCTTTTCAGGCCAAATTGGAAGAAATGATGCGTGCGCAACAACAAGCGCAACAAAACAAAAATAAATAGCAATATTTATCTTATTGATAGAGAAGGCTTCCTCAATGGAAGCCTTTCTTTGTTTATGGACTTGTGTAGCGGTTTGCCAAACCAAACGTTAACTATGGTGTTAATAATAAAAACACTACACATGAGATTGATAAAAATTATGATGCTGACCATGTCGATCCTGGGGCTGGCAAGTTGTTCGGTGATAAACAGAAGTGCTGATAAACCGCAGTCTGACAAAGCCGGCATGGACATCGTCGGAAAAAAATGGCAGTTAATTGAAGTGAATGGAAAAGCTGTTGCTGCAGAGATCAATGGCAGAATACCGTATCTGCAGCTGGATGAAACACGCTATAGTGCGAACGGCGGCTGCAATGGAATCGGCGGTGAACTGACGCTGGAAAAAAATGGAAAGATCAAATTTTCAAAAGGTATGTCCACGATGATGGCTTGCCCCGATATGTCCATCGAGCGTGCTCTTTCTGCGGCTTTGCTCAGCACCGACAACTATACAGTGGATGGTAATATTCTCAACCTAAACAAAGCAAAGATGGCCCCGCTGGCCAAGTTCAGATTGCTCACTGCAGACCAACAGGACATCAGCGGCAGCTGGGAGCTCGATTATATCTCCGGTGCTCGCATAGCTTTCGAAGGACTTTATCCGCATCGTAAACCAACGATGAACTTCAGCGCCAAAGAAGGAAAAGTGAATGGCAACAGCAGCTGCAACAATTATAATGCAACCTTTAAAACAGCGGGCAATAAGATCAGCTTTGGGCCGATAATGTCGACGAAAATGGCTTGTGAAGGCAATGGTGAAGCGACATTTTTCTCCACCCTGGAAAAGGTAAATACGTATAGTGTCAGCGGCAATACATTGACCTTTATTATGGGCGACATCGCTGTGATGAGACTGCATCGTAAATAGCTCTTCGCTCAGCGCATATTAAAACAAATCATGCGCCGATCCGGATCAGCGCCTGATTTGTTTTAATCCGCGGACCGCATACAACTTCTTTTCAGCAGTCTTTCATCTGTGTCAGACAAAGGCGCTGAATCCCGTGATGCTCCTTCCGACAATCAGCGAGTTGATCTCCTTTGTACCTTCATAAGAATAGATTGCCTCCGCATCGGCTAGAAATCTAGCGACGTTATATTCCAGTAAAATACCATTGCCGCCCATAACTTCCCTGGCCTTGGACACAATGTCTCGCGTACGTAACGAACAGAACACTTTAGCCAGAGAAGCATGTTCATCACGCAACTGTCCCGCATCCTGCAGTTCGGATAGCCTAAACACCAGCGTCTGCATCGCTGTCAGATTGGAGAGCATCTCCACCAAATGGTTCTGGATCAACTGGAAAGATGCGATGGGTTTACCAAATTGCTTTCTTTTTCGGGTATAGTCCAATGCATTTTCATAGGCGCCCCTGGCACAGCCTACAGCCATCCAGGCGACTCCCGCCCTTGTCATCTGAAGAACCTTACCTGTATCTTTGAAGCAATTCGCATTCTGCAAGCGGTCGGTTTCGGGAACAACACAATTATCCAGCGTAATAAGCCCATTTTGAACAATACGTAAGGCCATTTTATCCTTAATTTTTTCGACAGAAAAGCCGGGATTATCTTTACGGACAATGAAGCCTTTCACCTCTCCATCGTCGAGGTCCCTGGCCCAAATAATCGTCATATCGGAAAAGGTGGAATTGCCGATCCATTTCTTTTGGCCATTCAGCAACCAGCCGTCAGCAGTTTTCTTACAGGTCGTCGTCAGTCCGCCCGCAGCGCCCGATCCGACTTCGGGTTCGGTCAGACCAAAGGCGCCTATCACTTCCATCTTTTGCATCCTTGGCAGCCACTCCTGTTTCTGTTCATCCGAACCACAGATATAAATGGAGCCCATTGCCAGACCACTCTGCACACCAAAGAAAGTAGCTACCGATGCATCCACACGCGCAATTTCAGAGGCAATAATACCTTCCATTAACGAACTGCCGCCAGCACAGCCGTAGCCATCATAGGTATATCCACATATATTGAGCGCCGCCAGTTTAGGAACGATCTCGAAAGGGAATTCGTCCCGTAACCAATATTTGTTTACAATAGGCTTGACTTCCTGTTCCATGAATTCGCGTACTTTCAGCTGTAGCTCGCGATCAGCACCGGTCAGTTTGCTGTCCATATCATAAAAATCTCCATTTATTGCAGGCAGCTCTTTCTTTTCCTTGCCTGCACCGAGCATCTTTATCAGCCCCTGCAGCTGCTTGTCATCCATTTTTGAGACGGCATCCATCACCGCCCCCAAATCGACCTTCTTCGATATTTCTTCTAACTTGCCAAAGTCGATAGACTTGGCCAGATCCATGATATTCTTGACTTTATCAAACATAGTTGCAATATATTTTTAACAAAGGTGTTTCTTTTAAAATAAGAAAAATATTCCAAAATTGTTTGCTGCAACTCGACGGAACCCGTCATTATTTATTGCTGATCTTCAGAAGCCGAGCTTCACAAGAGCGCCAACACCCCAGCTCAAAAACAAAAAGACAAAATACAAAACACTGACAAGCAGACGTTTGAATCTATTTTAAAAAAAATAGCTTTTTTTGGGTTACCTTTTTGGGTAATGTGTATTAAGAAATGAAAAAAGAAAATTATTTCAATTTAAATTAGAAAATTAGAAAATGAAAAACGCATTAAAATTCGGTTTCTTAGGTTTAGCTTTAACTGTAGCTTTCGCATCTTGTAACAATACAGAGAAAAAAGCTGAAGGTGCTAATGATTCAGTTGCTAACACATTGGATTCAGCTGCAAACACTTTAGATTCAGCTAAAACTACTCTTGATTCAGCTGCTAACAAAGTTGACTCTGCTGCAAACAAAGTTGATTCAGCTGCTACAAAATAATTCGGAACCGAATAAGTTATTTGAAGAGGTTTTTCGAAAGAGAAACCTCTCTTTTTTTAAAAAAAATAAAAAGCTGGGTTACCTTTTCAATTTATTGGTATAAACCCTTAAATAACAAGATTTGTAAATTATTTTAATTTTAATAAGATGAAAAACGCATTCAAATTAGGTTTCTTAGGATTAGCTCTAACAGTAGCTTTCGCATCATGTGGTGAAACTGGTAAAAAATCTGACGCTGCTACTGATTCTGCAAACACAGCTTTAGATTCAGCTAACACTGCATTGGATTCAGCTAATACAGCATTAGACTCAGCTAAAACTGCTGTTGATTCAGCTAAAACTGCTGTTGATTCTACTAAAGCTGCTCACTAATTCTTCGAAACAGAATTTTATCAGCATAGAGATGCCTCCTGACACAGGGGGCATTTTTTATATCTACCCAATTAAATTGCTAAGCTCCAAGCATTTTTTTACCTTTGCCAAAAAATCATTCAATCTATGGCTTTATCATCTCTAACAGCAGTTACGCCTATTGACGGACGCTATTACAATAATACCAATGAGCTTGCCGCTTTTTTTTCTGAGTTTGCCCTGATAAAATATCGGGTTCGTGTCGAAGTCGAGTATTTTATCGCACTGAGCGAATCCGGAATTCCGCAGCTACAGCATTTTGACAAAACATTGAACGAGAAGCTAAGAGATATCTACCGCAATTTTTCGGAGGAAGACGCTATATGGATCAAAAACACTGAAAAAGTAACCAATCATGATGTTAAGGCGGTTGAGTATTTTCTAAAAGATCAATTTGAGAAACTGGACCTACAGGATTATCTTGAATTTATTCATTTCGGGCTCACCTCTCAAGATATCAACAATACAGCGATTCCCCTTTCCTGGAAAGAAGCCATTAAGGAAAGCTACATGCCTGCTATCGACGAACTGCTTCAGGAACTAAAGTCACTGGCAACATCTTGGTCAGATATCCCGATGCTTGCCCGTACGCATGGCCAGCCAGCATCGCCCACACGACTGGGTAAGGAATTGTACGTATTTATCGAACGCATCGAACGTCAGCTGCAGCTTTTGCATGCAGTACCCTATTCAGCCAAATTTGGCGGGGCAACAGGTAATTTTAATGCACATCATGTAGCCTATCCACATACCGATTGGGTAAGCTTTGGCAACAATTTCGTCAATATGGTCCTAGGACTGGACCGCTCGCAGACAACCACCCAGATCGAACATTATGATAACTTTGCTGCCAGCTGTGATGCACTCAAACGGATCAACACCATTATTATCGATCTATGCCGGGATATATGGACCTATATTTCGATGGAATATTTCAAGCAGAAAATTACTGCCGGACAAATTGGTTCTTCGGCCATGCCTCACAAAGTGAACCCGATTGATTTTGAGAATGCCGAAGGAAATCTCGGCATTGCCAATGCAATCTTCGAACATCTAGCCGCAAAACTGCCGGTTTCCCGCTTACAACGGGATCTGACGGACTCAACTGTCTTACGCAATATCGGTGTGCCGTTTGCCCATACGTTAATCGCTATAAAATCGACATTAAGAGGTTTACGCAAGCTCATCCTCAACGAGCCAGCTCTAGCCAATGATCTGGACAACAACTGGGCTGTGGTTGCTGAAGCATTGCAAACGATATTGCGGAGAGAAGGCTACCCCAAACCATATGAGGCATTGAAAGATCTTACACGCACCAACACACATGTGACACGTGAGACTATTGCCACATTTGTAGACAATCTCAACGTATCGGATGAGGTGAAAGCCGAGCTAAAGGCTATCAGTCCATCAAATTATACCGGCGTGTCTTTATAAGCTTTGACTTATAAATGACCTTAAGAGAACTTCTTTTGAACTATCTTTGTTTGGAATAAAAATTGAAATTCAAATGGCTACGATCAACGTATATACAGAATCTACTCCCAACCCTTCGACCATGAAATTTCTGGTCAATAAATTACTGATCAACGGGAGTGTGGATTTTCCAAATAAAGAAGCGGCACAGGATTCCCCTTTTGCTCAGGAACTGTTCAAGTTCAATTTTGTGAACGGCGTATTTTTTGCTAGCAATTTTGTAACGGTCACCAAAACGGATGATGCGGAGTGGGAAGATATCGAGGCCCTGTTAAAAGACTTTGTAAAAGGCGCAGTTGAATCTGAACTAGCCGTAAAGGCTGTCCACCATGACACCGAGGTAAACTTTGAAGGAACAGACACCGAAGTCAAGATCCAACAGGTTCTACATGATTACGTACGGCCCGCTGTTGAGCAAGATGGTGGTGCTATCCACTACAAGTCTTTCCATAAAGGTGTGGTGACTGTTGAATTAAAAGGTTCGTGCAGCGGCTGCCCTTCGTCTACCATCACGCTTAAAGCAGGTATAGAAGGCTTATTGAAACGCATGGTTCCCGAAGTGACCGAAGTGGTGGCAGAAGCCATGTAAATTTTCGTCAGCATAACTATAACAAAAAAAAAGGATTCAGTAAAATTTGCTGAATCCTTTTTTTTGGTCTGTGATCGCCTACCGCTTGGACGGCTTTCGCACAGCAATAGACCTCATGATATCCACCATATACACCTACTTCAGAAAACTGTCGTGCAACCGCAAATTGACGACGAATCCCCATATAAAGTTCAAATTTTCCTAGCCCCACCTTTCATGAGTAGTATTGGCCCAATAGCCTCGAGATGGGCGGGCAGGCACATCCATGCATACATGGTTACCGTCGACAAAAGGTCTTTTGTTTTCCACTCTGGAGATCAGCAAAGAAATTCACTTTTTAACAAGCATCTAGCTTAAAAATAGTTAACTTTACGACCAATTGTGAAACCAACAAAAAAAATGAGTGCAGATATTAACAAACTAGAACAAATCGCATCACAGGTAAGACGTGATATCGTACGTATGGTACACGCTTGTCAATCAGGCCACCCTGGTGGTTCATTAGGTTGTACAGATTACTTCGTGGCGCTTTATTTCAATGCAATGAAACGCAATTCCTCCTTTGACATGGATGGGAAAGGGGAAGATTTATTCTTCTTGTCAAACGGCCACATTTCGCCGGTATTTTACAGTACATTGGCGCGTGCGGGTTATTTTGAAGTGAGTGAATTGGCGACCTTCAGAAAAATCAATTCGAGACTTCAGGGCCACCCTACTACCCATGAAGGTCTTCCGGGTATCCGTGTGGCTTCAGGATCGTTGGGTCAGGGATTGTCTGTTGCGATTGGTGCAGCACAGGCAAAAAAATTGAATAAAGACAATAATCTAGTTTATGTATTGATGGGCGATGGCGAGCTGCAGGAAGGACAAGTCTGGGAAGCAGCGATGTATGCACCGCACAACAAGGTCGACAACCTAATTGCAGCTGTTGACTATAACAATGCTCAGATCGATGGATCGACGGATCAGGTATTATCATTGGGTGATCTACGCGCAAAATGGGAAGCTTTTGGCTGGGAGGTAATGGAAGTGGCCAAAGGAAATGATATGGCGTCTGTCGTAGCTGGTCTGGCAGAAGCGAAGTCACGTACCGGAAAAGGCAAACCGGTAGTTATCTTATTGCACACAGAAATGGGGAAAGGTGTTGATTTCATGATGGGTTCTCATAAATGGCACGGTGTGGCACCAAATGATGAACAGTTGACATCGGCTTTAAATCAACTGACTGAAACTTTGGGAGATTACTAAGAATGAAACCGAGCTGTAGATAATGCTGTACTGTAGGTCAGTACTATTTACACCGAGTTCATCAGCCGACAAAAGAAAAAAATAATTAAATGAAAAAATATACTTACACAGAGTCAAAAGATACACGTTCGGGATTCGGCGCCGGCTTACTGGAAGCTGGAAAACAGGATGAGAATGTAGTTGCATTATGTGCAGATTTGATCGGTTCATTAAAAATGAACGATTTTATAAAAGAATTTCCAGAACGCTTTTTCCAGATTGGAATTGCTGAAGCGAACATGATGGGCATCGCTGCCGGCCTGACTATTGGCGGCAAGATTCCGTTTACAGGGACGTTTGCGAACTTCTCTACAGGCCGTGTTTACGACCAGATCCGTCAATCCATTGCTTATTCAGGCAAAAATGTGAAGATTGCTGCTTCACACGCAGGGTTAACTTTGGGAGAAGACGGGGCTACCCACCAAATTCTGGAAGATATCGGTTTAATGAAAATGCTACCGGGGATGACGGTGATCAACCCTTGCGATTTCAACCAGACAAAAGCAGCTACCATAGCCGCTGCGAAATACGATGGCCCTGTTTATTTGCGTTTCGGCCGTCCAGTAGTACCTAACTTTACTTCTGCCGACCAAGAATTTGTAATCGGAAAAGCAGTTTTGTTGAACGAAGGATCTGATGTGACGATCATTGCTACTGGACACTTAGTCTGGGAAGCAATTCAAGCGGGTGAAAAATTAGCAGAACTAGGCATCAACGCCGAAATTATCAATATTCACACCATTAAACCACTGGACGAAGAGGCCATCTTAAAATCTGTTGCTAAAACAAAATGTGTGGTGACTGCAGAGGAGCACAACCGCCTGGGAGGATTGGGTGACAGTGTAGCGCAGGTGCTGGCAAAAGCATTACCTAGCCCGCAGGAATACGTAGCTGTCAACGATAGCTTCGGCGAGTCTGGTACACCTGCACAATTAATGGAAAAATACGGACTGAATGCAGATGCAATCGTCGCTGCTGCTCAAAAAGTAATCAATAGAAAATAACAACACCACGCAGGTCAATATATGGATGACGCTTTAATTATAGCAAAATTCGCAGAAGAGAGTACGCGAGAAGAAGCTTTCCGTTCTTTGTTGAAAAAATATCAGCAAAAGATTTATTGGCATGTGCGAAGAATGGTAATCGATCATGATGATGCTGACGATGTCGTACAGGATATCTTTGTGAAAGTATGGAAAAACCTCGGTAATTTCCGCGAAGATTCGCAATTGTACACCTGGCTATATCGGATTGCAACCAACGAATGTATTACATTCTTAAATAAGAAAAAGCAAAAGCAGAACGTGTCGTTGGATGACGACACCTCTGCTTATTTAGCAGAAACACTTGCTGATGGCAATTACTTTAGCGGCGACAAAGCCCAAATGAAATTGCAGCAGGCTCTATTAACCTTACCCGAAAAGCAGAAATTGGTTTTTAACATGAAATATTTTGAAGATATGAAGTATGAGGAAATTTCTGAGGTTCTTGGCACAAGTGTCGGCGCATTGAAGGCATCTTATCACTTAGCTGTCAAAAAAATAGAGTCTTTTTTTAACAACCACGATTAAACCTTTTAGCGAAATCGGGCTCTAACAGATACTATGAAGGAAAATAGTACATATCATGATGGGCTGGAACCTACTAATCTTCCAGAATCATTGCGTAAAAATCCTTTTGGCGTGCCTGAAAACTATTTCGAGGATTTAGAATCGAAAATAATAGCGCATGTCAGCTTGGGTAAATGCAGTGACGAAGATGTATTTGAGGTTCCCGAAGGATATTTTGACAGCCTTCCTGATCGTATTATGGGCGGAATTGCTATGGAATCCATAGCGGCCATAAATGACTTCGATATCCCTGAGCATTACGAAGCTGTATTGACCGACAGCATCTTTCATCGCATTGCAGAGGAAAAACTAAAAGAAAAGATTCAATCCGACGGCTTTAAGGTTCCTGTAAATTACGAACATGCACTTGAATACGACATCTTTGCCCGTATCACGGCGGAGGAATTAAAGAATACGGTTCCAACAGATGGATTTACGATCCCGGCGGATTATATGCAGGCCCTTGAAAGTAGCATATTTGCACGTATAGCAACGGAGAAATTAAAAAATAGTATTTCTACCGACGGATATACGGTCCCGGGGGACTATGAACAGACACTTGAAGACAATATATTTGCCCGTATTGCTGTAGACCAATTGAAGCAGAAGGTTTCAAACGATGGTTTTGAGGTACCGCCACATTATTTTGAGCGACTTTCGGACACGATCGTTGACACGATCCGACATAACGATAATGTCGTACTGCCGGAAACACCGATCCGCCGGCTCGGACGGCCTAAAAAATGGTACGCACGTTATGCTGTTGCGGCCTCACTGACAATGACACTCGGACTAGGTGGGTATTGGGGATATCAATATCAGTCGCAAAACACGATTTCTGCAGATAATACGGCGGAACAGCAGTTGAGCCAGCATCTATCGGAAATCCCTAAACAGGAAATTATTAATTACCTTGCGGCTTCAGCATCGGGAGACGATATGATATATATGTCTCAATACACTGACGAAACCAATCTCCCGACAAAAGGATTTGGAACGAATGTATCTAAACAAGACATAGAAGATTATCTAAATTATAGCTTATAATGATGTTCGATAAAAAAAACATATGGATAACATTGTTCTTTAGTATATTCTCTATCGCTTTGGGCTTTTCACAAGACAGAAATCGATTTCAGGCTATTGAAAATGAGAAGATCGCTTACATTACTAAAGAACTCAATCTGACGCCGAGGGAAGCTCAGCAATTCTTTCCTTTGTACAATGAATATAGCCAGACGCTGTGGGATTTAAGGAAAGCAAAGTTAAACGGTGCTCCTAAAAATAGTTTTCGGGGTGGCTCCAGAGATGTACTGCAATACGATGCCAAAGAGGTAGAGGTAAAAAAAGAATACCGGTCAAAATTTGCCAAAGTCATCGGAAGTGCACGTGCATCCCAATTCTTCGAAGTGGAACAGGAATTTCGGGAACATCTGTACAAATCATTGCAGCGAAAAAAATAATCGCAAAAATAAAGGAGAAGTCTTCAGGACTTCTTTTTTTATTTTCGGACATTTGTACCATCATGCTAAGTAATAGAGAATTGTTTTTAATGAACACCGCGCAGACCTCGAGCTCCCCTAGACTGGTCGAGGTGGTTAAAGCCGAAGGTGTATACCTATACGGCCCTAATGGAGAAGAGTATATGGACCTGGTCTCAGGGTTCAATGTAAGCAATATAGGACATCGTCATCCCCGGGTGCTCGATGCAATAAAAGAGCAGCTGGACCAGTATTTACATGTCACTGTCTACGGTGAGTTCGTGCAGGCGCCACAGGTGCAGTTTGCCACAGAGTTATTAGCGGAGCTACCCGCCCACTTCCAGTCTGTATACTTTACCAACAGCGGTACGGAAGCAGTGGAGGGAGCCATGAAAATCGCTAAAAAATATACTGGAAGAAGGCAAATCCTCGCCGCGAAAAAGGCCTATCATGGAAGTACGCAAGGTGCATTGAGCCTCATTGGGAATGAGGACTATCGCCGGGCATACGCTCCGCTTCTGCCGGAGATAGACTTTATCAGCTTCAATGATATAGAGGACCTCGACAAGATTACGGCAAGCACTGCCGCAGTAATTTTGGAAGCTATACAGGGCGAGGCTGGCGTTAGAGTTCCGGATGTCACTTACATGCAGGCGGTAAGAAAACGTTGTGACGAAACCGGCACCTTGCTGATTTTTGATGAAATCCAGACCGGCTTCGGGCGTACAGGAAAACTATTCGCTTTTGAACATTTTGGTATTGTGCCTGACATTCTCATGCTGGCAAAAGGCATTGGCGGTGGCATGCCACTGGGTGCTTTTGTCGCCCCAAAAGAACTAATGGATGTCATTAAAGACAATCCCATACTTGGCCATATTACGACCTTTGGTGGCCATCCCGTAAGTTGTGCAGCAGCAAGAGCTTCGCTCGCGGTAATTAAAGAAGAAAAGTTAATTGAACAGGTTGAGTACAAGGCGAGCCTATTCCGACAGCAGCTTCACCATCCTTCGGTCAGAGAGATCAGGGGACTAGGACTGATGATGTGTCTACAGCTGGATTCTTTCGAGCAAGTGTACCAGGTCAGCAAATACTGCGCTGATCATGGTGTCATGATCGACTGGTACCTTCATTGCGAGACCGCGCTCCGCATCGCGCCCCCGTTGACGATTACGGAATCCGAAATAGAAAAAGCCTGTAACATCATTATGAAAGGTTTGGAAAAGTGTACTTAAAGTACGTAACTTTAGGTATAACAAAACCTAATAATGAACACAGACCGCAGATCATTTATCAAAAAAAGCATTATTGGTGCTGGCCTTCTAACCAGCGCCAATATATTGGGCAACGAAGCTTTTGCCCACGAAGAAGCCGCCAGACCTTCCAAAATAAGTTTAAGCAAGGGAGACGTTATCCTCTTTCAGGGCGACTCGATTACCGATGTCGGCCGTGACAGAAATAACCACAATGCCAACGATCCGGTAGCCCTGGGCCGGGGCTATGCGTTGCTCGCAGCCAGCCAGCTCCTCAATAAGTATGCTGCAAAGGAACTGAAAATTTACAATACCGGTATCAGCGGCAACCGCGTCCCCGATCTTCAAAAACGCTGGGCCGAGGACACGGTGGCACTCAAACCCGCAGTACTGAGCATTTTGATTGGTGTTAACGACTTTTGGCGGACAATAGACCGCGGTGCTAAAACTACCGTTGAAGAATACAAAGCGCAATATCAGCAACTGTTGCAGGAAACCTTACGGCAGCTTCCCGATGTGAAGTTAATTATCGGCGAGCCTTTTGCTGTCAGAGGAGTGGGACACATCACAGAAGCGTGGTATCCCAAATTTCTGGATTATCAAGAAGCTGCACGTGATATAGCTCAAGAATTTAATGCGATACTTATACCCTATCAAAAAATATACGATAACGCCCAGAAAACGGCGCCCGGAGCTTATTGGGCTGCTGATGGAGTTCATCCAACACTTGCTGGTGCACAGCTCATGGCTAACGCCTGGATGGACTGCATCAAATAAAAAAAGGGCGGATAAGCTGCATATAACATCCGCCCTTCTCTTTTATCTTACGACACCTCTTTATAAGGTGTCTTTTGCAAGTCTGGCAAATAATATGCAACCACGCCGATCAAAGGTAGGTAGGAGCACAAGTGATAGATAAACTCGATGGAAGTATGATCTGCCTGCCATCCGAGCACAGCCGATCCTATTCCCCCCATCCCAAAAGCAAAACCATAAAACAAACCCGAGACCATGCCTAGTTTTTTAGGTAACAGCTCCTGAGCATACACGATAATTGCCGGAAAGGCAGATGACAATATCAGACCGATAATAACAATTAAGATCCCGGTCATGGTAAGCCCCACATAAGGAAGCGCTAAGGCGAAGGGTGCCACCCCCAGCACGGAGAACCATATAACATATTTCCTGCCAAAGCGGTCTCCGAAAGCTCCTCCTAATAAAGTGCCCAAAGCGACAGCAATCAGAAAATAAAACAGGTATACCTGTGCCTCAACTTCATTGATCCCGAATTTTTTTATCGTATAAAACTGAAAATAGTTGGTGATACTGGCAATATAAAAATATTTGGACACGATCAATAACAACAGGATAATCACCGTCGTCACGATACGTGAATTGGGAAGATCCGGTACACGGATAACCTTCCTGACAGACCGGGACACATGTTCAAGACGACGCTTGTACCAAGTCCCGATATAATACGAAATAAATTGGCCGACGATCGTAAATAAGCACATCCAGGCGATAGCTTGTTGCCCTCGGGGCAGTACCAGAAAGGCCACAATAATCGGTGCTAATGCTGTACCGGCATTCCCGCCAATCTGGAAAATCGACTGTGCCATACTCCGCCTTCCGCCGGAAGCCATATACGCTACCCTGGAGGATTCCGGATGAAAGATCGAAGATCCTATACCGACTAAGAAAACAGCGACTAAAATCCAGGCATAGCTGTGCGCTTGAGAAAACAGCAACATCCCAACCAGGGAAAACGACATACCGATAATCTGAGAGTAAGGCACGGGACGCCGATCGGTAAAGGAACCTACAACAGGCTGAAAAATGGAAGCCGCAATCTGATACACCAGAGTAATCATACCCACTTGTGAAAAACTCAGATGATGTTCCTCCTTCAGAAGCGGATACGTTGCCGGAATCACCCCCTGGATCAAATCATTCAGCAGGTGAACCATACTTACGGCAAACAAAATCGAAAAAATAGGCCTAGTTGTTTTTTCTTTGATCATGATCTCACTCGCATTGAAAAAGTCGATTTATTTCAATCAACCTATATATCTGCATTTAATTTATAATACACGCACCAATAATCCTTTCAGGTATTCGCCTTCAGGAAAAGATGCCCTGACGGGATGGTCTTCCGGCTGGTGAAATTGTCGGATAAACTGGATTTCTTTGCCAGCATCCAATGCTGCCCAGGCAAGCACTTGTTTGAAAGTATCCATGTCCATAGCGCCTGAACAGGAAAATGTCGCTAATAACCCTCCGCTCTGCAATAGCATGAGGCCCCGGCGATTCAAATCTTTATACGCACGCGAGGCACGCTCCAAGGCAGAGCGGGATGGTGCATATTTGGGCGGATCAAGTACAATGACATCAAATTTTTCTCCCGCATCAATAAACTTGCGTAATTGCTTATTCACATCCGACAATATCACTTGATGCCGGCCGGCTCCAAATCCATTTTCAATTACGTTTTTTTCCAGCGTCTCAATAGCCAACGCGGAACTATCCACCGATATCACCTGCGATGCACCAGCCTTCAGGCTATTCAACGTGAAGCCACCTGAATAGCAAAAGCAATCCAGCACCCGCTTGCCCACGGCATATTGTGCGGCCAGCAATCGGTTTTCCCTCTGGTCACAGTAAAATCCTGACTTCTGTCCATCGATGATATTTACTTTATAATGGATACCGTTTTCGATTACATCAACAAATTCGGGCGGCAGCTCGCCTGACAAAAGTCCATTCGTATCCGGCAACCCTTCATGCTCCCGGGATTTTAAGTCACTTCTTTCATAAATGCCCTTGGGCTTCAACAACGCATTTAATTCCGCTATTATAATTTCTTTGACTCGCTCTACGCCTACAGAATGGACTTGAATGGATATAAAATCTGCATATTTATCGACAATAAGACCGGGAAGAAAATCGGCTTCGGCGAAAACCAGACGTACAGTATTCGTCTCACCATCGGTCAATAGATGCTGCCTCGCCCCAACAGCTTTCTGGATGCGCGTGCGCCACCAGTCAGCATCGATGACCACCTGCGGGTTCCATTCCAGAAGCCGGATCGCCACGCGCGAACTGTTATGAAAGAGTCCATAGGCAATAAACTCGCGTTCGACATTATAAACCCCTACGACTTCGCCGTCGTCAATCTTATCAGATAATGATTTAATAGCGCCAGAAAATATCCAAGGATGCAATTGCCAAGCAGCTTTATCCTTCCCCTTATTCAAATAAACTGATTTCATTGCTGCAAAATTAACTTATTAATTGCAAAACCCCGCTTATTTATTTGTCATAAAAACACCGAAGGAATAGTTACTCCTGAATAGTTACAAAATGAATTTAAAACATCTTTCTTTAACTACGTGCGTTACTTTTACTCTATTTTCCTGTAAAAAATCGGATTCTGAACTGGCAATTAAAAACGAGGAAGATCTTCAGATTGTCGACTCCTCTACATTCGAAAAAATCGAGATGAAAGTCAATCAAGAGATTAAAGCCGAACCATATTTTATGGTTGGCTATGGTTATGATGCAAAGGAAAACTTACTCTTTGTCAGTAAAGGACTACGTGCAAAAATTCTTGACACAGAAAAATTAAAGCAATCCTCCTATATTTTCAGAACAACAAGTACGTCCGGAGGAGGAAGAATAAGCGAAGATATCGCAAAAGAGGAGTTATTAAGAAGTCTGAAGTTAAATTTCGATGTTGATAACGAGCCGCTTGCGACGACTGAAACAAATCTATTGACTAACATCCCCGAGGAGAATATTCAATTGACTAATTACTATACCGTCGGATTTCAATATACAACTGTCCACATTGCAGCAGAAGACCAAACATTCCATAATCAGGAATTTAAAAATTTTGTGGCCATGAATAGTCCAGCAGATATTGTAAAGAAATATGGCACCCATCTTATACTAAGCTGTTCTAAAGGAGCATCTGTCAACCTAGTGAAATACGTAGAAAAAAAGACTGTTTTGGAGGATAAACTTGTAAAAGACTGGAAAATCTTGGCATTTGTTTCAGGTGCTGACCTCAAATTATTTGATTTTCATCCCGTAAAGAATACTATTGATGTCAATACATGGCTGGACTCGTTGACCGAAGAAAATGGGGATTTTATAGCCTTCGACAGATATGCTCCTATACCTATTTATAACATAATTTCTGACAAAAACAAAAGTCAGGAACTAAAGAACTATATAGAAAGCTATCTTGGTCAAAAAAAGGGCTCCTAATGGAGCCCTCAGCGTTTAGTTATGGTTGATTAAATATGTTTTGAACGCCTCGAAGTCGACCTTCAACGGTTCCGCTAATTTTTCCTTTCCTTTCAGCGCTTCTGCACCCACAGGCAATTCTATCTTGGCAAACACTTCATCTTCAATGGCATCCGGAAATTTGCAGGCATGAGCCGTCGACAGAAAAACCGAAGCATATTGGCCAGGATGTTCCTGTGCATATGTTCTGGCACCAAGCCACGCAATCGCAGTGTGCGGACAGGCAATATAATGGCACTCCTTAAATAGGGAATCCATCCCTGCCTTTGTTTCCTCATCGGTAAAAGTATAAGAAGAAATCATTGTTTTTAATTCGTCCAAGCTACCCGAGAACAAGTCCTGAATACGTACCCAATTACTGGGATTGCCGACGTCCATCGCATTGCTCAATGTCTGAACGGAAGGCTTTGGCTCATACTGACCGGAGGCAAGAAATCGCGGCACAGTATCATTCACATTGGTTGCGGCAACAAAATGCTTGACTGGAAGCCCCATTTTATAAGCCAGCAAACCCGCACCTATATTTCCGAAATTGCCACTTGGCACTGTGAACACCACTTCTTCGATTCCTTGTGATCTTAGCTGGGCATACGCGTAAAAATAATAAAAGGTCTGCGGAATTAGCCGGGCAATATTGATTGAGTTGGCCGAAGTCAGTCTTAAAGCCCTATTCAATTCAGCATCGCTGAACGCCTGTTTGACCAAGGTCTGGCAATCATCAAATGTACCGTCTACCTCCAACGCCCTAATATTCTGCCCATTGGTGGTCAGCTGAAGCTCCTGCACATCTGACACCTTACCTTTAGGGTATAAAATCGTCACCCGTGTGCCTTCTACCCCCAGAAAACCCAGTGCCACCGCACCGCCCGTATCGCCTGACGTTGCAACAAGCACATCCAGCAATTTATCGTCGGTTTTGGAGAAGTAGCCCATGATACGGCTCATAAACCGTGCTCCAAAATCTTTGAAAGCATACGAAGGACCATGAAACAGCTCGAGCACTGCTGTACGGTCCGTCAGGAATTTGACCGGGGCATCGAAATTAATCGCATCGTCAATGATCTTCTTCAATTCCGGTCGTGGTATATCATTTTCCAAAAGAGCAGAAGCAACCTCCAAAGCGATTTCTTTCAGCGAGTACTGCTGTATGTTCTTAAGGAACAAGGGATCTAACTGCGGAATGTGCTCAGGCATATACAGTCCTTTATCCGCCGGCAATGAGTTAAACACCGCATCTTTAAATGAAACGGCCAATGTCTTATTATTTGTGCTGTAAAATTTCATTTTCTATTTAATTGTATTTCATCCTGTTATCGATCTGAGAATACTCTTTATCTTGTCAGGACATCCTTGATTTTGTTTGGAATAAGCTAATTCAATACCCTTGGTCCTACGGTATTGACCCGCGACACGTAGCCAAAACTTTCGATATCCATGTTTTTCAAATGCGTCTGGATTTTATCGACAATGTTTTTGGCGACTTCTTCATCCTTTGTCATAGCAACAACAGACGGTCCAGACCCCGATATGCCAAAAGCCAGCGCGCCATTCTCCATGGCAATTGCTTTCATCTCATAAAACTGGGGGATCAAAATTGCGCGGGTAGGCTCAATCAGTATATCCTTCATACTCCGGGCAATTAGATCATAATCTTCTTGGAATAAGCCTGCCACTAATCCGGCAATATTTCCCCATTGCGTTACCGCATCTTTTAACAATACCTTATCTTTAATCAGCTGCCTCGCGTCGCGAGTTGGTACATCGACCTGCGGGAATACAACCGCTGCGACCAGCTCCGGAGGAGATGGAATAGAAATCACATCAAGAGGCTGATTTCCTCTGATCAATGTGATGCCACCATATAGCGCTGGTGCCACATTATCGGCATGCCCGGTACCGCAAGCAAGGCGCTCCCCCTCTACGCAGAACGGAAGTAGCTCCTCTTTGGTCAGCGGGTTGCCAAGCATGACATTGATTGCAAAGATACCTGCGACGGTACTCGCCGCACTGGATCCCAGTCCGGATCCTATGGGCATATGCTTATGCAGTTCGATCTCCACGCCTACCTTAGCAGCAATGTTCAGCGCCTGCAGCAAATACTGCACACAGGCCGACACGGTATTTTTGTCAGGGTCAAGCGGTAACCTGCCATCGTCACCTGTAATTTCTTTTATGGTAACGCCCGGCTGTTGCTTGCGTCTCATGATCACTTCGTCACCCGGTTGATCTACCGCGAATCCCAATATATCAAAACCGCAGATCATATTGGCGACCGTTGCCGGCGCGAATACCCGGACCTCGGGTAGCATCTTTTCCAAATGAATTACTTTATCCTTTAGGTACTCCACATTTAAATTATTGCCCATTGCTATTATTCTTATTTTTTCAACCTTGTATTACGCGCCTACATTAACCAGATCTGCAAATACACCTGCGGCGGTCACTTCCGCACCGGCACCAGGTCCTTTCACAACCAACGGACGTTCTTTATAACGCTCTGTTGTAAATGATATGATATTATCACTGCCAGAAAGCGCATAAAAAGGGTGGTTTTCATCGACAAACTCAATCCCAATGGAAACTTTTCCCCCTTCCAGTTTGCCAATATACCGAATGACTTTTTTCTCCCGGGCAGCCTTTGCTTTCATGGCCTCGAAATAGGCATTTTCATTTTGCAGCTCCGTGTAAAAAGCATCAACTGTATCAGCCTGCAAACAGGCCTCAGGCAGAATGGCCCCTAGTTCCACATCCTCTGCCTCAACAGCATAACCAGCATCCCGAGCTAAAATCAGCATCTTTCGCATAAAATCGATACCACCGAGGTCGTCTCTTGGATCTGGTTCGGTATAGCCCAGTTCCTGCGCTTTCTTTACCACATCATAAAAAGAAGCCTCATCTTTGAAATTATTGAAGATATAGGAGATGGTACCCGAAAGAATCGCTTCAATCTTCAATATACGGTCTCCGCTCAACATCAAATCTTTAAGCACCCGCACGATAGGTAAGCCGGCGCCTACATTCGTTTCGTAGAAGAAATCCACGCCATGTCTGTGTGCCGTGTCCCGCAGGGTCTTGTATTGTGCGTACTTGCCAGAATTGGCAATTTTGTTGCAGGTGACGATGGAAATATTCGCTTTAAAAATATCTTCGTAATACGTAGCTGGCAGCTTGCTCGCGGTGTTATCTATAAATACGCAGTTCGGCAAATTAAGTGCTTTCATTTTTTCAATGAACAGTGCCAAATCGGCTTCCGAGCCATTATTTTCCAGCTCTGCTGACCAGCTGCTAAGATTCACACCCTCTGTGTTAAACAACATTTTACGGCTATTGGATATCCCCACCACTTTGATCTCGATATCGTTTTTATCTAAGAGAAAATCGTGTTGTTCCTCCAGTTGTTTGAATAAGGTCGCGCCAATATTACCTGTGCCTATATTGAAGACGTGCAGGGTCTTCTTCAGTTCGGCAAAGAATGCGTCATGCACAGCATTGAGTGCCTTGGCCAGATCTTCTTTACCGATAATCACGGAAATATTGTACTCAGACGAGCCCTGCGCGATTGCACGAACATTGATTCCGTTCCGCCCGAGGGCAGCAAACAAGCGGCCGGACATGCCCGGAGTACGTTTCATATTTTCTCCAACGATGGCCAGCACCGAAAGGTTTTCCTCCACGGCGGGGATTACCAGTTTATTTGCCTGAATTTCCAGTTCAAACTCGATTTCGATCAGCTGGATGGCACGCTTGGCATCAGCGGGATTAACGGCAAAAGTAATGCTATGTTCGGATGACGACTGGGTAATAAGCACGACATTGATTTGCTCTCTGGCCAGCAGGGTAAACAGCCGCCCACTGAAGCCGGATTTGCCAATCATTCCTGAGCCACTTAAATTGATGACAGAAATATCCGATATCGAGGAAATACCTTTTATCGGCAATGAAGTCTTACCGCTGTCAAACTGGATCACTGTACCTGAAAAGTCGGGTTCAAAAGTATTCCGGATGACAATTGGAATTTTTTTGAGGAAAGCCGGGATCATTGTCGGTGGATAGATGACCTTTGCCCCAAAGTATGAAAGTTCCATCGCTTCCGTATAGGAAAGTACAGGAAGTGAAAAAGCTTTTTTAACAATACGCGGATCCGCAGTCAGCATGCCGTTGACATCCGTCCAGATCTCAATGGCAGTGGCATCCAATATAGACCCGAAGATCGCTGCAGTATAGTCTGACCCACCACGGCCTAAAGTGGTGATCCGCCCGTTTTCATTACTACCAATAAATCCAGTGACAAATAACAGCTTATCGCCATGTGTTATATAGAGAGACTTGATGAGCTGCTCCGTCAGGACTTCATTTAAATGGGCATTGCCAAAATTGGAATCTGTCTTCACATAATGGGAAGCATCGACAAATAAAGATTCAGGAATATATTGCTCCATGACCTTAGAGACCATATAATTGGAGCAACGTTCACCATAGCTAATAATCAAATCTTTGCTCTGGTTACTCAGCTCCCGAAGTGCAAAGATTCCTTGGAGTAGATCTTCAATTTCATTAAAAAATAGCTTAAGTTTAGTAAAGACCGGATTCTGGTACTTGACCGCCAATAACTCCTTTACTACGGTAAAATGTTTATCTTCCAGCAATTTAAGACCCTCCGAAAAGGCTTTGCCTTCTGAAGCATCTTCTGCCAATTGAGTCAACAAATTGGTCACACCAGACATTGCCGATAAAACGACCAAAGGTTTTTCCTTCGCCTCATAAGACTTCTTGACTATGCTGAGGACTGCTTTGAGACTTTCTACTGTACCGACTGAAGTTCCTCCAAATTTTAAAACTTTCATACTGATTTATACCTGTTTGTTTGAGTTGATTTTAAGTGAAAAAAAAAGCGCTTTCCCATCTGGAGGAAAGCGCTTCGAAATATTGTGTCTACAATTATATACAATGAAACTATTTCCTCCTGAGTCTTATCCCGGTGGTAATAATAATCGTTGTAATAATTGAATTTGTAATCATCGCATTTATTTTTGTGCTGTAAATATAGAACAATTATTATCACATTACCAAAGAAAATTAATATTTTTTTTAAGATTCACAAAAAAAGCGTGCCCGTGCTATCATCATCGTACTTAGACTTCTTTCGGCTTGTAGTTAAGGAACTACATTTTGTAGCTGTTCGTCGACAAAAGAACAAACTCGTGTCAGATCCAATGAGGGTGTTTGGAAAGATGTTAAAATTGTTAAAGTTTCGTTAAATAGCGTAAAAAAAATTTGACCCTAAACTGATATTGTATTATATTCGCAACAGTGCTGTCCAAAATAGATGACAGTACCAATGAATTGCAAAGGTTAAATGTTGTACAAAAAAGCGATTTAATGAAAACAAAGAAATTTATAGCGTCATTGCTATTTATCGGCTTATGTCTAGTGTCGCAGGCACAAACCAACAGAAACGCCAAACCGGAATCAGATCCGGACAACCTCGCCAAAGAATACTTCTCACAAATCATGGGTGTCGCAGTCTCGGCAACCACAAATACAAAACTTTATCAATTTGTCTACGAATGGTTAGGTACGCCTTACCGTCTTGGCGGAGATTCGAAAAGAGGCATTGACTGCTCTAAATTTTCTTATGAATTATATGACAAGGTGTTTAATACAACACTAGGTTATAATAGCCGCAACCAATATTCGCAGGTAAAGACTGTTGACAAAAATGAGTTGAAAGCAGGTGATCTGGTATTCTTCAAAATCAGAAGCAGAAACATTACGCATGTTGGCGTTTATATCGGGGATAACAAATTCGCCCATGCATCATCCAGCAAAGGCGTAATGATCAGCAATCTGAATGAACCATATTGGAGACGTTATTATTATAATGGCGGCCGTCTGCCTGAAGATAACAACAAAACGCTCACGGCAGAGATATTGAAAGCTGAAAAAGACAATAAGCTGAACTAAAGATCAGCTTGATCATATAAAAAAAGTCCAAAGCTTTAACTGGCTCTGGACTTTTTTTATACAATTTAATATCCTATTTTTACCCCATAATCATTGAAATACGACTATGTCTTCGAAGAAAACGCTCATCTTAAATAAAGAACAAATAAAACAGAAATCAATCCGTATTGCCTATCAAATTTTAGAAGACAATTTTGAAGATGAAACACTGGTTTTAGTTGGAATTGCCGATAGAGGATACGTGTTCGCACAGCGTCTCAAAGCGATTTTACAGGACATTTCTGATAAGGAGATCCTGCTGATCAAAGTGACCATGAAAAAAACAAGCCGTTCTCTGAATGCCAGCACAGATTTACCTGTAGAGATGGCCAAGGACAAAACCATTATCTTAGTTGACGATGTCTTAAATAGTGGCAGAGCACTGGCTTATGGCCTGGGGATATTCTTAAATGTTCCGCTAAAGAAAATGAGAACGGCAGTGTTGATTGACAGAAGCCATCACAAATTCCCGATATTCAGTGACTACTATGGCACCAAATTATCCACTATTCTCAAGGAACATGTCACTGTTACGTTAGAAGAATTTGACAAGGAAGAAGATGCAGCGTGGTTGGTTTAGACCATGTTGCTATTTCTTTGATACCTTCAATTTCATTCCCGGCTTAATACGGCTTCCGCTTAAATTGTTGTCCCGTTTGAGCCGGCTCAGTGGCACTCCGTTTTTCTGAGCAATCTGAGAGAGGCTGTCTCCTTTCTTAACCCTATAATATGCTGTACGGGAATTTTGCTGTTGCTGCTTCTTAACCGATTTTTCCGTCTTCTGCGCTAATTTTGTACTGACAAAATTGTCTTCCTTTTTAATCAGTAAAGGTTGCCCGGGCACAACTTTATCGCCTCGTAGATTGTTCCATGACTTTAGATCCTGCACCGAAACCTCAAATTTATCAGCAATGCTGGCAAAGGTCTCTCCCACCTTTACTTTATATTTTCCATCCTTTAGCAGCGTTTCAGGCGCAACATTGGCATGCTGCACGATTGTGGTAGATACCGGTGTGTTGAGTGCCGCATACAATTCTTCTATGGCTATTTTCCTGTCTACCACCGGCAGGACCAGTCGCAGGGGAGCTTCCTCAGTCCCGTTTATAATATACTTTTTACAGCTGGGATTCAGGGCACGGAGGCTCTCTTTGGATACTTGCAACGCGTCCGCAATCTGGTTTAATGAAATGCGCTTATTGACTTCCAGTACCTGTGTGCGTAAGGAGAGCGCAGTCTCCGCAGCGCTGATATCGTTTTCTTCTGCATATTTCATCGCATAGGTCATTGCGATGAACTTGGGAATGTAGTTTTGCGTCTGCTGGGTTAGGTAGGGCGCAATATCCCAGAAAGTTGGCTTTTCTTTTCCCGAACGTTGGATAGCCCTGCCAACTGCGCCCTTGCCACCATTATAGGAAGCGATAGCCAAAAGCCAATCGCCATATTCTTGATAAGCCTCTTTCAATATTTTAGCGATAGCATAGCTGGAAGCAACAGGATCCATACGTTGGTCCGTATAACTATCGACAGTCAGATTATAAGTTTTGGCTTCGTAGTACATCAATTGCCATAATCCCGTTGCTCCGGCACTTGAAATGTCTTTGGGGTTTAGCGAGGATTCGACAACGCTCAGATATTTGAGTTCTCTCGGCACACCGACCTCATCAAGAATGCGGTCAAAAATGGGGAAATAGTATTGTCCGAGCCCCATCATTTGACACATATACGGGTTATAGTTGCGCGAAGTATACTTATCGATGAGTTCTTTTACGCGAGGGGAGTAATCCAGAGGCACCTCCCGTTCGATCGCTTTGAGTTTTCGAACCAGCTGTACTTCTTCGTCTGTAATGGTGACGTCTTCCTGCTGGTTGCTACCTGAAGATTTTAAGCTATCCAGATATTGATAGATTTCCTGTTTTTCTTTTTCAATCCGTTCTTGGATGATGTGATGAGTAGCCTCTCTCATGCCATCTACAGCGCTTTCCTGAGCCGTGAGCGGCAGGACATAGCACAGCCCTCCTAGTAATGAAATTAACCTCTGTTTACCGATCATAAATTTACTGTTAATCCAGGTCTGATTTCCCTTTTAAAAATCAACATTAATTTAAACGTCCAGATATGGATTTTAGTATAAACTGGTTTTTTGACCTATATCAACAGGTCCAACAATAAAACAAAATACGATTTCGTTCCTCACAAAATCGTATCAATGTCTTATAGGGATTGAATCCCTTATTTATTATCTTCTACTTCAGGTTTCTTTTCAGGAGAAGACTCATCTTTCTGGCCTTCTTTAAACTCTTTCACCCCTTTACCCAATCCGCGCATCAATTCAGGAATCTTCTTGCCACCAAACAATAGTAACAATATTACTACAATGACAATTAATTCTTGCCCCCCGATTCCCATGATCAATAATGATGTTGACATAACTATAATTTCTTGTTTTTCAATTCTTTTAAACTAAATCTTTTCTCTCTCTTTACAAATGTAATGATAATTATTAAATATAGTAATTATTTCTTATCTCGCCAACCAGGACATCGGATTGAGCGGAGTCGACCCCTGATAAACCGAGAATTCAATCAAAGGTACCCCTGTATCCGAATCCACATCAGCAGTACCGATCGACTGTCCAGTACTTACTTTCTGTCCTTTCGACACATTTACACTTGCGAGATTATTGTACACCGTAAAGTACTCACCATGTTTGACCATAACAATTCGTTGTCCATACATAGTCAGAACACTACTTACTTCGCCGGCAAACACTGCTTTTACCGCAGCCCCATTGGAGGTTTGTATTTTTACTGAAATGTGTTCCACATTGACATTTCGCCCTACACTCTCGCCTCCAAACTCCTGCATGATGCGTGCATTGGACACCGGCCAAGGCAATCTTCCCCTGTTGGATCTAAAGTCATTGGAGAGCCTAACTGCCTCAGGCGTACTACGGAGTGCTTCAGAATCGGTCATCCTCGAACTACCCTTCGTGTTTGTACTTTTACCTTTCGAAGCATTGGATTCATCCGTTTTTTTGTTTCGCGCAGCAGCAGCCTCGGCAGCACGTCGGGCGGCTTCCGCCCTTCTCCTTTCGGCTTCGATTTCTCTTCGAATGATCTCCTTGATCGCAGCATTGATACGCCTTTCTTCTCTCTGCTTCTGTGTGATATCCTTCTTAACACCCCGTTCGGTCACAATCAGGTCGCTCAACTGATCCGAGTAAACCGCACGTTGCTGCGATATAGTCCGCTTTTCATTTTCCTGTTCTTTCAGCAAAGCCACCTGCTTATTACGGTCTGCCTGCAATTGTGCTATTTTTTGTTCGATCTGTTTCTTTGTTTTCTCGATATCCGCAGCTTTTAACTTTCTGGAATCATTGAATTGCTGCAAATATTTGACGCGCCTGAACCCCTGATTAAAGTCTTTCGAGGCAAAGATGAACATCAGTTTGTTATAGGCATTCCGGTTACGGAAGGCAAACATGATCATCTTTTCGTAATCACGTTTCATCTTCTCCAGTTCTGCTTTCAACTTATTGACAGAAGCTGTGTTTGCGTTTATATGCCTGTTGATCACCGCTACTTCCGCCGTAATCGTATTGATCTTTTGTTCACGCAGGTTGATCTGTTTGCTCAATGCAGACACCTGCTGCTGTGTCAACGATTTTTCTTTTGCAATCTCTCTAACTGTTTTTTGCAATTCAGCAATCTCACGGGTGAGTTTTTCGCGCTGTTTCTCCAGTTCAGCACGGGTCTGTGCAGAAGAAATCCCCACCATCAAAAGGAATGCTATTATACTGAATATCGTCTTCTTAAAATTCATTTACAATACTGTTTATTTAGTGTTTGCCCAATCTGTAACTCCGTTATTTTCATCCAAAAGCGCAAACTAAATGCGAAAGTAATAAATCTAACGGAAAATAGATAAATCTCATCGGACTACTTTGTAACGCGATGATACGGAAAACGGCATTTCGACCGGTTCGTTAAACGTCACTTTATTAAAACTGATTTGTGTTTTTATCTCCTGTCTTCCATCGGAAATGATCAATTTGAGCAACATCGGAAATTCCTGATCAGCAGCGACGGCATATTCGCCATAATTGGCTTCGAGCAGCTGTCTTTTTGCCAGCTGTGACAGCCTGAACTGATAGGGACGGTTGTTATTGTTGAGCTTATACAAGAAATCCAGTTCGTTCAGCCTTCCGTCCAACTGCACCGAACTGGGATCTTGGCTAAAATTTACACGGTCTATATCGGAAAGCAGATTGGTGGAGAGGTTGGCCAGCAGTAAGTCCTGCAGATTGCCAAAAGTAAGATCCGGACTTGCAAAACGGTACAAATAATCAAATGGTTTGACGATATATTCGCCCTCAAATTTGTTCAGGATCTGCACGCTGTCCGGTGTAATCAGGAGGCGGGCCACCTCGATCCCCAAAGTAGCCGTAACAGAAATCCAGATTTTCCTGTCTTTTTCTATTCGGATATTGGAGGTGACGTCGTAGTTATCTTTACCCAGATCGAGCCGCATCTTTGCTTTCCCGGAAAAAGTCGTATAGTCCAGGTTTGTCAGCAAGAGATTACGGAGTGTATTCTTTTTTGCTTCGCGCGTATTATCCTTGACCACCAACTCGTTTTCAGACTTAAGTTCGGCCTCTTTCAGCAGTTTTTTTTTCGAACTGCAGGAAGCAAACAGAAGAATCATAATTCCGGCACAAACAACTTTATTCCACATAACTTTTTGTCTCAATCTTCTTTTTTAACTTCTGTTTACTTTCGTCCGAATCAGGCCCTTTTTCCATGGCCAGATTCCACTGTTTGACAGCATCAGCTGTTTTTCCCAGCTTCGCCAGAATATCTCCATAATGCTCCAGTAGCACTGCACTGGGCGGATTGGTATTCTTTATTGCTTTTTGTATCCATACCAAGGCATCCTCATACTTACCGTCAGCAAAAAGGACCCATGCGTAGGTATCTTCAAAAGTGCCGTTGTTGGGCTGTAGCGTTGTGGCCATCGCCGCAAACTTCGCAGCCTCATCCAGCCGCTCCTTTCTTAACGATAAATAATAGGCTAAATTGTTCATCGCCGTAACATTTGTGCTATCCAGCCGGATGGCTTCCATATAAGCGGCATCCGATGCCTTATGCATCTTTAGCGTATTGTAGATATCGCCTAACCCAGCATAAATGTTGGCCTGCAGGAAAGGCGTTTCCTCCTGCGCATTATTGAGCGCAGCTTCCATAAATTTACGGCTATTTTCCGTATCCTTCTTCATTAAGTAGGCCATACTGGTAAAATAGAGTATCGTTGGATTATTTGCAACGTAATGCAGCGCTTCGGCACCATGGGCAATAGCCTGATCAAACTCTCCCTTATCCATATCCAAGCTCATCAGCATGCGCCATGCATCAATCTGATACGGATTGACACTGACTGCCACCGCCAGCGAGCTCTGAGCCGCTGTCTTGTCGTCATTCAACCAAAGTACCTGTCCCTTGGCCATGTGGCTTTCTGCAATCCGGGGGTGTACTTCAACAAGGACATTTGCCAGATCCAGGAGCTGAGCATTTGTATACGGGCTTTTTGGCCCCAACAGCGTCATCATAATTCTGTTTTTGTCACCAAAATCAACCTTTTTAGACTGGAACCCTTTTTTGAGCGCCTCAAAAGACAGTTTGAGTTTTTTGTCAAAGCGGTATAAATCAGCCAAGTCAAAATAGAGAAAATCTTCCTGTGTATTCTGGATTCCTTTATTGATATATTCCAGGGCGAGTTTCGAATTCTTGGAGAGGTTATAGGCTTGTGCCAATTGGCCGTAGACCTGCGGGAGGCCTGTTCCTTTGTCGGCCCATGGTTTTAGCATCGCGATCACAGTCTTGTAATCTCCCGCATCATTTAATAGTACACTGCCCACCATATCTAATGTATCGGAAGCAGGGCTGATTTCCTTAGTGCTATTAAAATAGGTTAGTGCAGCATCTTTATAACCTCCATTAAAAAGGAGCATAATCCGCTCCCGTTTTAAGGAAGCAGTATTGTTATCATCAATATCGATAAGTTTATCTAAATAGATCAATGCGCTATCCGCGTCATTTTTACTTTTAAACGCGTCTACGGCGAAGCTCAGGTATTCGGGTTTTGCCTGGATGTCGAGTGCCTCCTTGATGGCTTCAATGGCTGCTGTCTGGTTGCGCATCTGTGCGAAAAGTATCGCCTTTGTGAAATAGATCTCGTCAGCCTGGGGATAGTCGGCAAGGATTGCATCTAAGGAATCCAGGCCGGGCCCTATCTTCCCCTGTTTCAGCATTTCCTGTACATTTTTGAATCGGCCATCATAAGGTTTGCCTTTTTTTTCTACCGATTGCGCCCGCAGCCCATTTACTATACCAACGAAAAATATAACAAAACTTAAAAAAACACGCTTAGCTAAAAAATTCAATCTCATCTACTTCCGCTAAATAATTAAAAATTCTTCCTGCAATATACTAACTAATGTAACAATATTCAGTCCCGGAAGTTGTAAAAATATTGAGATCGGCATGCTGAGCGGAAAATTATGCTCGTTTCCAACAAAATAAGTAAAATAGATTTTAAAATATAGAATAATAGATGTACCTTTGCAGACCCTTGTGATAAGGGTGAGATTAAGAACTTTTTAATAATTATTTAAACAAAAGCAAGTGAATACGTTAAGTTACAAAACTGTCTCTGCCAACAAGAACACCGTTAACAAAGAGTGGATCGTTGTTGACGCTGAAGGAGAGATTTTGGGGCGCTTGGCGAGCAACATCGCGAAAGTAATTCGTGGTAAGCACAAGCCAACATTCACCCCACACGTAGACTGTGGAGATAATGTGATCGTTATCAATGCAGACAAAGTTAGATTGACAGGAAACAAATTGGGCGACAAAGTTTACGTTCGTTACACAGGATATCCAGGTGGACAGCGTTTTGTTTCTCCAAAAGAGTTAATGGCTAAATTCCCTGAGCGCATCATCGAAAAAGCTGTGCGTGGTATGCTTCCTAAAAACCGTTTAGGTCGTCAATTATTTAAAAACCTTTACGTTTATGCTGGTACTGAGCACAAACATGAGGCACAAAATCCAAAACCAGTTAAATTTTAAGGAGAATCGTCATGTCAACAACTAACACTTCAGGAAGAAGAAAAACTGCTGTTGCCCGCATTTACTTAACTGCTGGTAGCGGAAACATTATCATAAACGGTAAAGACTACAAAGAGTATTTCCCAACATTACCTTTGCAATACATCGCTACACAATCATTGAATGTAGCTGGTGAATTAGCAAACTTTGATGTAAAAGTAAACGTTAACGGAGGTGGTGTTAAGGGTCAGGCTGAAGCTGTTCGCTTAGCGATCGCAAAAGCGTTGATTGAACTTAACCCAGAAGTTAAACCTGCATTGCGCGCTAAAGGTTTAGTAACACGTGATGACCGTATGGTTGAGCGTAAGAAACCAGGACGTCGTAAAGCTCGTAGAAGATTCCAATTCAGTAAACGTTAATCAAAGGAGGATCAAAAAATGGCAAGAACTACTTATCAAGATTTATTGGATGCAGGTGTGCACTTTGGTCACCTTACACGTAAATGGGATCCGAAAATGGCTAAGTACATTTTCATGGAGCGCAACGGTATCCACATCATTGACTTGAACAAAACTCTTACGAAATTAGAGGAAGCTGCTTCAGCTATCAAACAAATCGTAAAATCAGGTCGTAAAGTTTTATTCGTAGCTACGAAAAAACAAGCAAAAGAAATCATCGCACAACAAGCGAAAGAGGTTAACATGCCTTTCGTTACTGAGCGTTGGTTAGGTGGTATGCTTACTAACTTCGCTACAGTTCGTAAGTCTATCAAAAAAATGTCTAACATCGACAAAATGCAAAAAGATGGTACTTACGATGTACTATCTAAAAAAGAGAAGTTGATGATTCAACGTGAGCGTGTTAAATTAGAAAACCTTTTGGGAGGTATTGCTGATCTAAACCGTTTGCCAGCTGCTTTATTCATCATCGATGTGAAAAAAGAACACATCGCTGTTTCTGAAGCAATGAAATTGAACATCCCTACTTTTGCGATGGTAGATACAAACTCTGATCCTTCAAACATTGATTTCCCAATCCCTGCAAACGACGACGCTAGCAAATCGATTAGCTTAATCGCAAGCATCATTGGTCAAGCGATCCAAGAAGGTTTGGACGAGCGCAAACGCGATAAAGAAGAAGAAGCTGAAAAAGATGCAGCAGCTGCGAAAGCAAAAGCTGACAATGGTGAAGCTTCAGAAGCTAAACGTCCTCGCAAAGCGAAAGACGGCGAATAATATTTTTATTCCAAACCGGATAGCGTAGCGTTAGTTTCTGGAAAAGATTACTTTTCTTGAACTAGCCTATCTGTCCGGTTTTTTGGTTTAACAGCTCTTTTCTATCAAGGAATGTTAAACTTCATATTAGCTTAACCTAATTTAAGTTAATATTGTACAATTTTCAGTAGTAAACAATAATAAAAAGAAATAAACATGTCAGTACAAATTTCTGCATCAGATGTAAACAAATTGCGTCAACAAACTGGCGCTGGTATGATGGATTGTAAAAAAGCTTTGGTTGAATCTAACGGCGATTTCGAAGCTGCTGTGGATTACTTGCGCAAAAAAGGTGCAAAAGTAGCTGCTAGCCGTCAAGATCGCGACTCCAACGAAGGTGTTATCATTGCCAAAGCTACTGCTGATGGTAAATCAGGTATCGTAGTGGAAGTAAACTGTGAAACTGACTTCGTCGCTAAAAACGCTGATTTCGTAGCTTTCGCAGAGAAAATCGCAGACCTAGCATTAAACAGCAAACCAGCTTCTCTGGAAGAATTAAAAGGACTGGAACTTGATGGTAAGAAAATCGCTGATGCTCTGATCGAGCAAACTGGTGTAATCGGAGAAAAAATTGACGTTTCTAAATACGAGACAATTGCTGCAGAAAAAGTGATCGCTTATATCCACGGTAACTACCGTCTAGGTGTATTGGTAGGTCTTTCAGCTGATGCAGCTGGTGCTGAAGAGGCTGGTAAAGACGTTGCGATGCAAATCGCTGCAATGAACCCTATTGCTATCGATAAAGACGGGGTTGACCAGCATACTATCGACCGCGAAATTGCCATCGCTAAAGAGCAAATCATTGCTGAAGGTAAACCTGCTGAAATGGCTGAGAAAATCGCTCAAGGTAAATTGAACAAATTCTTCAAAGATACAACTTTGTTGAACCAGGAATTCGTCAAAGATTCTTCTAAAAACATTGCTCAATTCTTGGATTCAGTAGCTAAAGGATTAACAGTAACTGCTTTCAAACGCGTTCAATTAGGTGCGTAAGCCCATTGAAAATTCGCTATAGGATAGATGACAGGGACTTTTTAGTCCCTGTTTTTTTTTGAAAATACCTATATTGATTAACTACTCACCGCTATCGACTTTTTCATACGGTAGCTTCCATTTTCATCCGATTTTGTGTAACTTGATCTTATACAAAAACGACGCTGTATTATGGGCATGCTAAAAGACAATGTATTAAAAGGAAAACGCATATTAATTACCGGCGGAGGTACAGGGCTCGGAAAAGCGATGACCAACTATTTTTTGGAATTGGGAGCTTCCTGTCTGATCACGAGCCGTAAAGACGAAGTCATCCAACACACCGCCAAGGAATTGGCTGCCAAGCATCAGGCCAGCTGTCTGGCCATCGCAGGCGATGTGCGTAACTATGAAGATGTCGAACGCGTCGTATCCTATGGTTATGAGCAGTTGGGCGGCATCGATGTCTTAATTAATAATGCCGCAGGAAATTTTATATCCCCTACCGAACGGCTGAGCCACCGTGCTTTTGAATCCGTAATCGGAATCGTACTCCAGGGGAGCATCAACTATACCCTCGCCCTTGGCAAACGTTGGATCCAAAACAAAGAGCAGAACAAAAGCATACTCAATATAGTGACGACTTATGCATGGACAGGTTCAGCATACGTAGTCCCATCGGCTACGGCCAAAGCTGGAGTGCTCGCCATGACCCGCTCTCTCGCTGTTGAATGGGGCAAGAAAGGGATTCGTTTAAACGCCATTGCGCCAGGCCCATTCCAGACCTCTGGAGCTATGGAACGCCTACTGCCCGGCGAGCTGAGCGAGCTACTATCGCCGGCCAAACGCATTCCACTGGGGCGCTTGGGCAAACTGGAGGAACTCGCAGATCTTTCCGCTTACCTCGTTTCGGATTATTCGAGCTATATCAATGGGGAAGTCATCACAATCGACGGGGGCGAATGGTTAAAAGGGGCCGGGGAATTTAACGGGCTGGATATCATTCCCGAAGCACAATGGGATGATATTGAGAAAATGACCAGAAATGCAAAAAGCACCTAAATGATGAACACCTCCTTCCGCGCCGAAAGAATCAAACACAAACAAAAAGTAAACCTCAGCGAGCAGGGGTTTGACTTTGCGCTGGCCTATATTTCCAAAGGTGCCCTGGAAGCAAAAGCCCATGGGCTAAAATTCACGGAGCAAAACCTTCTTTTCCTCAGCACTAATTCACTGGGTCTGGAAACCAAAAAAGATACTGTCGTATTCATTTTATACTTCTCTGCATGCTATTTTAGGGATTTACACCACGTACAACAAAATTTCTGCTTATCTCACACACCTCCAGAGATCTTCCGTTCGACGACATTGTTGAATAAAAGTCTTTCCCTAAAAAAGGAAAATCGAAAATTGGTCGAAAAAGTACTGGCCTTGATCTTCCAGCAATCCGCTCATGAAAATAACATGTCTTCTACGTTTATCTTCCACCAGATCATGTCCTTATTTGCCTTAATAGAAGGTATATTGAAAGATCTCGAGCTTCCAGTTCACCAATCCTATGGGCTATCACAGGAAATCGAGACCTATATACAACATAACATTTACTTTCCGGATCGCTTGCAGATTAAACAAATCGCTGGGCAATTTCAGATCTCGGCGAATTATTTTGGCGCTTTTTTCAAGAAAAAATACCTAAAGAGCTACAAGTGCTATATTGATGAGATGCGGATCCAGCTTATCGAAGAACGGCTGGCATCACCGCGATACACGATGAGGCAGATTGTCGATGAACTGGGTTTCAACGATGAAAGTCACCTTACTAATTTTTATAAGAAAAAAAGGCATATGACTCCCAGTGTTTACAGAAGATCACGAAATACGGGCTAAATAAATATCCTTAATGTTCGAGCTGCACCACCCCATTGATATCATTGTTTAAGGATCGTCTGATAGCTTCTTCCAGTACAAGAATTTTGTGGCCTTGTAACTTACTATCTTCTCCACGGACGAAAGCTTCATCAATATGGGTGAAGGACTCCAATTTCAGGGTTAAATAAATCGGGTTCTCATCTGTAGCACTACCAATGGTCAATAGGATATTATATCCCTGAAGATGTAGGCTTTGTAAAGTTTGATAATTTAGACGCTTGAAAATCATAATGGCCAAGATTTTATGGTTAAAACAAAAATCCTGGTGCTTTGTTTTTAGTATCCCGATTTTTATGTTGTATGCAAAACTTTTTTTCAATACCATCTGTTTTATTGACAGAGGTAAAATTGAAAGACCATGGCGAAGACAGAAAATAAAAAAAACAACGGAAAAGTCGAAGAGGATTATCCGGATATGGAGCAGAATCTCGCTTATAACGAGGAAGAAGATAGTTACGAAATGGATGTCGACGGCGATGATCCCGACTATGACCATCCTGCAAATTACGACACCCTTTCCGAAGGCGCTGTAGACGATGATTCTACTTATGACGATTCGAATCCCTTTGTTGGCGACGAGTATGCTGACCGAGAAGAGCTTAAAGAAGACGAGCTCAGTGAATCGCATATGCGAATCGGATCCTTTAGTCACGAGCGCTTATCTCCACTCGACAAAAAACTGGCGGAGAACGAGGAAGATTTACGGGATGACCTTGATGAAGAAGGATATCCTAAAAACGACAGGTAGTTTTCCAAAATATAAACACTAGCATGAGGAGCCCGAGGGCTCCTTTGCTTTGTATAGGATAAAGTTTCCTATATCCTTCAAAAAAACATAGGAAACATCCAGACTAATTATCGGTTTAACGCATACATCAATAGCCGGGATTTTGCTTCAGGTTCGGATTTTTATTTCTTTCGTCATTTGGAATAGGAAATAGTGTTCGTGACTGTGCATTCTCATGTGGACGATGGTTAAACCATGATTTTTTTTGGAAAACACCAAAACGGATAATGTCTTGACGCCTACGTGCTTCGGCCGCAAATTCCCATCCAAGTTCATCTAAAAAACGTCCGAATTTAATGTCTGCCCCACCATCTTCGCCTTTGACAGTTCCGTCCTTTTCCTGCCATCCGTAATTGTAAGTACTACCTTTTAACAGATCGCTTCCACGCACGGTAGCCTTCTCTGGTGTTGATTTAAAAGAACGCGTCCTTACTTCAGAAACCAACAACGCAGCTTCGTCCTCCCTCCCCATTCGCAACAGAGCCTCGGCTTTCATCATCAGCACATCCGCATATCGGAACATCGGATAATCATTATCCAAATTGCTGGTGGCACCTTTTTTTATCGCATATTTCCCAATTCTAAATCCAGCATTATCAGCTGCAATAGTACCATCACCGCCAATTCCCGGCACCCGTTTAACATAGTTAATTACCTCCGCTCCAGTTGTGGCATTGTACTGCGGCCCTTGTATCCAGCTGTCATACAGACGTTGATCGTCGGGATCATAGGTATCAATAAACTGTGGTACTGCACAGTTGCCGCCCCAAGGTCCAGCAGACATACTATATACCAGGCGACTCAAGGGCGACAGCGTCTTCATATGCAATTGATTTCCATGGCCGTAAACTTCGTCATAGGGCACTGCGAAAATGATTTCGGGCGAACTCTCATTTACAGCCGAAAAGATGTTTTTATATTCATTATCGAGACGGAAAGCATTTGACTTGATAATGTCATCCGTTAGGGTTATCACCTTATTCCATTGTGCTATCCCTGTATACACTTCTGCGTTTAGATATATCTTGGCGAGCAATGTTTTCGCGGCCCAGACATTCATCCGTCCATACATTGGTGCTACGTCATGTGAAAGCAATGGAATAATTTCGTCGAGTTCTTTCACAACAAAATCATATACCTCTTTCCTTGTTTTTTGCTTCGGTAATGCAACATCTCTATAGTCCGTTACAATCGGGACATTGCCATGATTATCCAGCAATAAATAATAAGCTAGAGCTCGAGCGGCCCGCAACTCGGCTATTGCAGCTTTGCCGACGTCATCAGGCAGAGGAAGTGATTTTTCTTCTATCTGCATAATCACCATATTAGCTTTCGTAATGCTCGAATACGCCTGCTGCCATGTATTATAGGGCTGCCATTGGACAGCATTCCAAGTATGTTGGTGCATACGTCTGTATGTGCCTCCATCATCCCAGCCATTGGGACGCACCGGAGTAATAATATGGTCTGCTGATTCCTCCTGCAGGTCAAAATATCCCTGCCACCCAAACATCAACGACCGGAAAGATGCATAAACAGGAGACACAATAAACGGAAGATCACGTTCAGAAGGCTTAAAGTCTTTCTCCAATACCTCTGAAAACACCTCTTCATCCAACTTGGTACACGAATGGATAGACAAAAGTCCCAACACTCCCACACCACACAACAATGCGTTATATATAAATTTATATCCTCTTATCATGATAAACGTTTTTAAAATGTAACATTTAGACCCAATGTGAATGTACGCGTAGTAGGGTAACGGTCCCTATGTTCGATCCCCGGCGCGAAAGTAAAGTCACCCCGGTAACTCGTAGCTTCCGGATCTAAGCCTTTATAACCGGTGATGGTCAATAAATTGAGTCCTGAGGCATATACACGAAATTTCTGAATCCCTTTTATAGCTTTTGGTTTAAAAGTATAGCCCAAGGTCACATTGTCCAGCTTCATAAAATCTGCATCCTCGATATAATGCGACACGTAAACAAGGTCATTTGCCAATGTCTTGCCGTATACAGGATCATAAGCCGTTTTGAGCGCATTGTATGCCTTATTTATTGGGTTTTCATAATACATCCGTGACATATTAAGAACCTGATGACCGAATGCACCACGGAAGCTGAAACTAAAATCGATCTGTTTATACGTAAAATTATTATTCCAGCCGACATTTACATCCGGTATACCATTTCCATAATACTGCCGATCATCTAAGGTCGCTTCGCTAATAGGAATAGTTTTCCCTTCTTGGTTTTCAACAAGCCACTTACCATTGTCATCTACGCCAACCGTTTTCCAGACATAAAAATCGCCAACGGGCCGTCCTACTTCTACCCGGTGAGTGGACATCTGTATAGGTTCACCAGTATATCCGGCCTCAAAAAAAGGAACAGTAACGTCAAATTGTTTGTTAGAGAGATTGACCAGCTTATTTTTGTTTGTAGCTATCGTGACTCCGGTCTTCCATTTAAAACTTCCTTTACGCACTGCATCTACATTCACCAATGCCTCAAAACCCCTATTGCTCATCTCGCCGGCATTTAGCATCATACTCGGGTACAGATAGGGCGGTGATGGCACGTTAAACTGATATAACAAGTCTTTTACCTGACGAGTATAATAATCAAACGATCCATAAATACGATTATCGAAAAGACTGAAGTCCAGCCCTACATTGTATTCATTTTTTCTCTCCCAGCGCAAATCTGGATTGAAGTTACGCGTGGGAACAAAACCCGGTACCCATCGTCCATTGATATACGCCCCTTGTCCCCGCTCAAAGTTATAACTCGTCTGAGACATATAGGAAGCCGACGCGATAGTACCTGTAACCCCAAATCCTGCTCTTAATTTCAATTGATTGAGGGCCGTAATATCCTTCACGAAATCTTCTTTCGCAATATCCCAGCCCAAGGAGACTGCAGGAAAACTTCCCCATTTATTATTCGCACCGAAAGTTGACGAACCTTCCCTACGGATACTGGCCAATACCATATACTTTTCTTTGTAATTGTAGGACAAGCGTGCAAAAAAACCTATAAGCTTCCGATTTTCTTTATAACTCGTCATTTCAGCCAACCCCCGCTGAAGTGCCATGCCTGCTTCCAGCTTATTATATGTGTACTCATCTGTCGGAAAATCAAAATTGTATGCATAAAACTGGTCAAAAGTATCATCCTGCCAGCTATACCCGCCCAAAAGATCCACTTTGTGATGGTCGAAAGTAGCCGTATAATTGCCCGTAAGCTCCATGAGGTTCTGGACCGATGACCGTGTGTTGCGCGACGCAGTACCATTTAGGTTATTCTTAGTCGTGTTTACGTGATCAAAGCTCGTGGCATTTCCGGATAAATCGTTATTTTGCACACGTGACAACAACATTTTTAAGCTTAGCCCCTTAATAGGCCGGTAATCCACCGATCCGCTCAAACGAGTTTCCCGAAATATATTATCGTCAATGGTCTCGTAAATCATGCCCAACGGATTATCATAAAAGTATGCATCGCGTTCCTGCCATTTGCCATTCTCGTTATAAATGCGGTCTGTAGGATTCCGGATAATGGCCTGTCTCCACATATATGGTGATGATCCCCCATTATTGCTTTTACTATTACGGCTGATAAGCTGCACATTCGTCTTCAGCTTACCGTCAAACATATCATGGTTAAGATTGGTCCTGATATTCAGGCGCTCCTGCCCGCTTTTTAAGAACACTCCCTCCCAGTTCCGATAGTTGATTGATCCTGTAAAATTCGTACGCGAGTTTCCACCAAACAGGGAGATATTATGGCTGTGACTTAGCGGATTACGAGTCACTTCATCCACCCAATTGGTTTCGCTGCCCAAATCCTGATAAGGTATTCCATCAGCGATAAGCCGACGATAATCAGCCGCCTCCATCATCTCTGGTTTCCTGAACAAGGTCTGCAAACTGGTATATCCGTTATATTCTATCGTTGTACGGCTTTCAGTAGCGCTATTGCGCCTGGTGGTCACCAAGATAACACCGGCCGTCGCCCGCGTCCCATAGATCGCTGCGGCCGAACCATCTTTTAGGACATCGACAGATTCAATGTCTTCGGGAGCCACCGTACTCAAATCGCCGGGAATACCATCAATAATCACCAACGGATCTTGCGATCCATTGATGGAGTTTAACCCGCGAAGGCTGACCTGGGTTGATTCACCGGGATCACCGCTCGGCGTACTGATCCGCAGCCCTGCAACCTTACCTTGAATTAACTGACCAACGTCCTTGACAGCTCCTTGTGTAAAATCTTCAGATTTTACACTTGCAATTGAACTGGTCACCTCACCTTTCTTCTGCGTACCATACCCCACAACCACTACCTCATTCAAGGCTTCGGAGGATGCCTCTAAACGGATATCAAGTGTCGTCTGTCCATTTAAAACGATCTGATAGGCTGCATACCCCAAAGAGGACACGCGGAGAACATCTCCTTTTTTGTACGAAAGGGAGAACCTGCCATCTGATCCTGATGAAGACTTTTCTTTTTTCCCCTCCAGTGATAAAGTAGCGCCCACAATAGCCTCACCTGTGGGAGCGGTCACACGACCTTTCAAAACCAAACTCTCCTGTGCCGGGAGGGTAAGGCTTACGCCCCATAGCAATAGAAGTAGCATAATGACTCTCTTCATAATTTGATTTATTAACAGTTTACAATGGAACTAAATTAGAAAAGTATAAGTGTCACAAATACATATATATTAACTAAATACAACTAGATTTTGACTCAAATACGGATTTTGCCAAGGACATTCGACCGATACGCATGATTTTAGGAAGCGGTTCAACCGGAAAGTATTCCTTCATTTTCGGCTGCAAAACGTGTACAAACTGTATATTTTTATGTAAGTTTACAGTGTAAGCTTTGAATATATGGAAAATCAGTCCCCGCTCATTCGTATCGTCGACCTCAAAAAATCGTATGGAAATAAGGAAATTCTGAAAGGCATCAATCTGAACATCTTCCCCGGCCAGGTCATTGGTTACATCGGACCGAATGGTGCGGGAAAATCCACGACGGTAAAAATATTAACTGGCCTGATCGACGATTTTTCGGGTACGGTAGAGATCAATGGCATCAATATTCGAGACAACGCACTCTCCATAAAAGCTCAACTCGGATATGTTCCCGAAAATGCGGAACTGTATGATGTACTGACTCCTATGGAGTACTTGGATTTTGTAGGAAAACTATATGGTATGGATGACAAGATCCTGCAGGATCGCTCTACAAAATTATTGGCGGCGTTTGGCCTGGAGGCCAATGCCACCAGCAGAATGGATACCTTCTCCAAAGGAATGCGTCAGAAAGTGCTGCTCATTTCCGGTATTATCCATAATCCCCAGATTATTATTCTCGATGAGCCGCTGTCGGGACTGGACGCAAATGCGGTTATTTTCGTGAAAGAGCTGATCGCATTGCTGGCAAAGGAGGGTAAAACCATTTTCTACTGCTCCCATATGATGGACGTTGTCGAAAAGGTGTCGGACCGGATCCTGCTGATCAACCAAGGTAGTATCATTGCTGACGGCACGATATCAGAATTGAAAACTAATCCGGATGAATCATTAGAACACATATTTTCAAAACTAACCCATCATACTGGCACCGCACTGGATGCCTCACACATCATCTCTGCTATCCAATAATCCATGGAAAGATTTATCTTAGCATTCCTGCTTTTATTTCGAGGCTTCTGGGAACGTTTAGGCGTCAATTTCGAACAATTTACAGCCATACTCAAAACGAAAACGACACTGGAAAACAGAAAGCCGCTCACTTTCAAGAAACGGAATACCGGTAGTTCATCCTCATCGGCATCCATCGTTCAATTTATCATGTATCTAATATTCGGCCTGCTTTTTTTGGCCATTATTATTCTGATTCCGGACAGATATCTGGCTGTTTCCATCATGTTGCTCTGTTTTACCAGCATGCTCAGCATCACGTTGGTCTCAGATTTTTCACCGATACTACTGGACACACGGGATCAGTACATCATTATGCCCAAACCCGTCAATGACCGCACCATCACCTTATCCAGAATCACCTTTATCGCGATCAAGCTATTCAACCAGGTCATCGCGCTATCTCTGCCCCTGCTGGTTTATGTTTTATTCAGCTGGGAGATTATCGCCGTGTTGCTACTGTGCTTGCAGCTTATCCTAAGTACTCTTGTGTCATTGGTGTTTGTCAATGGCTTTTATCTGATCAGTATAAAATACCTGCCCATCCAAAAATTCAAGGATCTCATTAGTTATATACAGATCGGACTCTCCCTACTTATATTTTTATCGTACTATATCGGTCCTAACTTGATCCGGACGATCGTGGAATCCCAGGTGACGATTGAGCAGCTGAAATTTCTCTGGCTATTTCCAAGTACCTGGATCGCCTCTTTTCAGTCTTTAGTCCTGGGCAACTTTACACCACTCAACATAGTGTTGTCTGTGCTGGGCCTTGCTGTCCCCTTTCTGGGGATCTACGCCTATACCCGGCTATTCTCCGAAGGTTTTAATGCCAAAATAGCGGCGCTGGCCAGTGCTGATGCCGTTCCGACCGAAACTTTGAGCGTAGCCTTGCAAAACAGCACTAAATTGCCCCTCTATAAAAAAATTGCTGCACGAGTTTGCTCCACACCGCTAGAGGAAGCCGGATTCAGTATTGTATGGTTGATAAGTTCGAAAACCCGGGAGTTTAAGCAACAGCTGTATCCTTCTTTAGCGTATCTCCCAATTTACTTCATATTCCTGTTTCTACGCACCGGAGAAGATCTATCACTCAACGAAAAGCTGAATAAAATGGCCGAATCGGGTCTCTATATTATCATGTTCTACCTTTCGCTGCTAACTATCTTAACTGTTTTTCACTTGATTACACAAAGTAATAAATACAAAGCGGCCTGGATATATTATGTCTCGCCGATCAGCCGCCCCGGACAGCTGATGAGCGGTGTATTAAAAGCGTGCCTTATTAAATATGTTCTCCCATTCAACATTCTATTTATTTGCATTTGCATTCCTTTGTTTGGGCTCAGCGCGATCAATGATTTACTGCTTTCGGCCGCAGTCGGCGGTATTGAAAGTATCCTCATCATGCTTTTCCTTGTCAAAAACTATCCTTTCTCCAAAGCGAGCCAGTCCAACTCCAAAGCATTGGTCAACCTGTTTATCCTGGGCTTTCTAGGCCTTCTCGGCTATCTGCATCAAGTGATTTTTCGGCACGAGCTATTGATCTGGGGCCTCACCGCCGCGGGCTGGACCTTATTCTTTATTATGCTAAAATACCTGAAAAAAGAGGACTGGAAAAGCTTGGCTTACGACGATAATTGACAACCAACACAGAAAAAGGTTAAAAGATCACCGACTATGCATTTGGCCCGAAAGTAGAATGCAACAAAAATGGGCTGCTAAAAGATTCCCTGTTGTTCTGCAAGGGTAAAAACTATATAAATAAAAAAGAGGAATATCAGAATCCATTCTTGATTTTCCTCTTTGTTTTTTCGTAGCGGGGAGCAGGATCGAACTGCCGACCTCAGGGTTATGAATCCTGCGCTCTAACCATCTGAGCTACCCCGCCGTTTCGGTATGCAAATATACCACTTCACCTGTCAATTCAAAAGATTTTTTTATTTTTTTTCGGCAGTTTACGTACATAAAAAGCGACATGATCCACAACAAACTCATTTATAACGAAGTAAAATGACACCCGTAAAAATAAGCAATAGGCGTCCGCTCGTACCAATTAAATGGGGGTAGATGGCTTCGTTTTGAAAATGAAATTTTTGAGAAAAATGGCCGCAACTTTTCACAAAAAAACTTGCAATAACAAAATAAATATGTATTATTACAAATAATACGCTGCGTGAACAAAAAGTAATTTGGGAAGGGATTTGTAGCGGGGAGCAGAATCGAACTGCCGACCTTTGGGTTATGAATCCAACGCTCTAACCATCTGAGCTACCCCGCCATTTTTGGGAATGCAAATATAGCTTATTTTTGGAGTAAACAAACTAAAATTAAAAAAACATTTTTATGGCAGATAAAATAAAATTCCAACTAGAATATATCATCAACTCTTCACCTAGAATTTTATTTCCGTATTTGCAAGAACCAAACGAATTGGCACAATGGTTTGCAGATGATGTAAACTATAAAGACACTGTATATACCTTCATTTGGGACGATGAACCACATCGTGCAAAAATCGTAGCATCGAAAGAAAACAAATCGGTACGGTTTAAATGGCTCGATGATGACCCCTATTATTTCGATCTTGAGATCGATCAGGATGAGCTGACCAATGATGTCGCACTTAAAATCACGGACTTTGCGAAAGAAGAAGATTTAGAAAACAGAAAATTAATCTGGAAAAATTCAATAGTCTATCTTCAAAGTGTTATAGGTGCTTAAAAAAGCCTATCTTTGCAATATGTTTTCGCCAGGGAGTCTCAAAGAGATCCCGGGATGAAAGATGCTTTAATGTAAGAGCATCACTTTGCTTAGGGTCACGGATGAAAAAGGTTCATTTACTAATTCTTCAAGCTTTCATTAAACCATTTATCGTCACATTCTTTATTGTGATGTTTGTGTTGTTGATGCTCTTCCTTTTCAAATACATCGATGATTTGATCGGAAAAGGCTTTGAATGGTATACGATTATGGAGCTGATCGGCTATCAATGTATCGTTCAGATTCAAATGGCGATGCCGCTTTCCATGCTGTTATCTTCCATCATGACCTTTGGTAATCTAGGAGAAAGCTATGAATTGGTGGCGATCAAAGCTGCGGGGGTCTCCCTGAGAAAAGCAATGACTCCCTTATTCATACTTGTTGGTATTTTTGCAGCAAGTTCTTTTCTCTTTTCCGATTACATTTTGCCAGTGGTTAACCTGAAAATGGGGACACTATTGACCGATGTCAGAAACAAGAAGGCCGACTTTCTGATCAAACCGGGTATCTTCAACAATACGATTCCGGGATATTCGATTCGGGCTAGAGGTAAAAATAAAGAAGGAACGATTCTGTATGACCTGATGATATACGATCATCGGGGCGGCAATACCGCCACCAACGTACTGATGGCCAAAGAGGGGTACATCTACAACTCTCCCGACAATAGCTACATGATCCTTAAATTGAAGGATGGTATACGTTACGAAGAGTCGCGGACGCAAAATTCGAAAACCTACGACCCACGGCAGCAGTTCACGCGGTTTAAGTTTAAGGAGACCGAGCAAAAGTTTGACATGGAGAGCTTCAAAGGAGGTAAAACCGACGAAAACCTATTTAAAAGCCACCATGCGATGCTGAACCTTAGACAGCTGGATATGTATATTGACTCCAATCATGTCAAGATTGATAGTATGGGTAAAGCCATAACCAGAACTTTAGATACACGCTATAATATTTATTCGAAATATTTCAGCTTAAACCAGCCTGGACAGCCTAAGGTGAAAGAAGCCAAAATCAAACCTTATAAGGACCTGTTAAAAGATCTTGTTCCTGCTGAACAGCGCACACAAATTACCATGAACGCATTGAGCCAGCTCAATTATCTCAAGGAAGACCTCAATAGCCGGACGCTGGAGTTTAAAGATTATAAAACCAAAGATATTCGCTATCGTATCGAGTGGCACCGCAAGTTTACGCTGGCCGTCTCCTGTCTCCTGCTGTTTGCCATTGGCGCACCACTGGGAGCAATCATAAGAAAAGGAGGGCTCGGACTACCGGTTGTCATGGCGATTATTTTCTTCTTAATCTATCATATTATCTCCACTGTAGCTGAAAAAACCGCCAAAGACGGCGCAATCTCTTCCTTTGTGGGCATGTGGATGGCCATTATAGTATTAACCCCATTAGCCGCGTTTCTCACCTATAAATCCACAACGGACTCCGCCCTGTTTGATATCGAACAGTACAAGTTGAAAGCTGAAGCAGCCTGGAAATGGGTCAAAGAAAAATTAGGAAAAAAGAATAAATTAAAAGCCTCACACTAGATTGTGACAGGGCTATTATAAATAAAATCAGATTCTACACTAACTTTGTATCAATTACAATATAACAATAAATGGAATTCAAATTAAACACGATCGAAGAAGCGATCGCTGATATACAAGCAGGAAAAGTAGTTATCGTCGTGGATGACGAAGATCGTGAAAATGAAGGTGATTTTGTCACCGCAGCCCGCAATGCTACTCCCGAAATTATCAACTTTATGGCAACTCATGGGCGCGGCTTGGTCTGTGCTCCGATTACCAAAGACAGAGCGGATGCCTTGCATCTTGACCTTATGGTAGGTCAAAATACCGCCGTGTATGAGACCAATTTTACCGTCTCTGTTGATCTGCAGGGCTATGGCTGTACGACTGGTATCTCTGCTTCCGACCGTTCCAAGACCATAAAAGCACTGATTGATCCGAATATTCACTACGAGGAACTGGGCAGACCGGGACACATCTTTCCGCTTATCGCTAAAGACGGCGGGGTCCTCCGTCGCACTGGACACACCGAGGCGACAGTAGACCTAGCCCGCTTGGCGGGTTTCGAACCTGCAGGGGTATTGGTCGAAATTCTGAAAGAAGATGGTGAAATGGCCCGGCTCCCCGAATTAATGGAAGTGGCCAAAAAATTTGACCTAAAAATCATTAGCATTGAAGACCTAATCGAGTACCGTCTAAAACACGATTCTTTGATTAATGAGGAAGTTACCGTTAACATGCCGACACAATATGGAGATTTCAAAATGAAGGCCTTTACGCAAAAGGATACCGGCGAACAGCACCTAGCCTTGTATAAGGGTGAATGGAGCGAAGATGAGCCCATCCTTGTACGGGTACATAGCTCATGTGTAACGGGTGACATTTTTGGTTCTTGCCGCTGTGACTGTGGTCCTCAGCTTCACAAAGCCATGGAGATGATCCAGCAAGAAGGAAAAGGTGTCGTTGTCTATATGAACCAGGAAGGCCGCGGCATTGGCCTGATCAATAAGTTACATGCTTATAAACTTCAGGAAAACGGCATAGATACCGTGGATGCCAATGTGCAGCTTGGATTTAAAGCCGACTTAAGAGACTATGGCGTAGGCGCACAGATCCTGAGAAGTCTTGGCGTTACCAAAATGCGGTTGATGTCCAATAATCCGACAAAAAGAGCCGGACTGATCGGCTATGGGCTGGAAATCGTAGAAAATGTTCCCATTGAAATAGAGGCCAATCCCTATAACGAAGAATATCTGAAAACAAAGAGGGACCGCATGGGACATACGATCATGAAAAACCTATAAAATTCCCATTTATTACATATATCTAAGTGGAGTGTTCAGATGAACACTCCACTTTTTTTGAGCATGCGACGTATTGATTTTTGTTTTTCCTGAACGCATCCATGGATTCCCTCCCTTCGCGTATCAGCCAGAAAAAACTTTTCGTGTTTTTCGTTTTTGTTGGTGCTCAGACTCCATTCCGGTACTGCGAGATACTTAGTGTGCGAAGACCATAAGGAGGTTAGGATTTGTGATGTTATCATGGCAGTATTTTAGTGAAATAGCACTAACTTTATTGTGAATGGAAACCTTAGGGAAATATATTATCTTTTTTGATGGAGATTGCTTAATCTGCAACCGTTTTGTTCAGATGCCATTAAAAATAGACCGGAAAAATAAATTTCATTTTAGCTCGCTTCAATCTGACTTCGCCCTGGACCGCTTAATATCTTTGCCAAAAAACACCGATTCTATTGTGTATTTGTCTCCGAGAGGACTTTACATAAAGAGTGAGGCGATATTGAATATCTGTAAAGATTTAAGTTTCCCCTATCGCCAAAAATCGTTACCGTTGGTTTAGCCGAAATAAACAATGTGCTCTTCTGAATGAAAAACAACGGAAAAAATTTATCTGAACAGCCGCTGGGTTACACGCCGGCGAAAACAATAGGTCCATGCTTATTGTTTCCAAAATACTGGGACGCCAGCTCCTACACGAAGGGTAGTATCAGGTACAGCTCGTCGAACATATGAAAAATAATTAAATAACTAGCATAATGAAAAATCCACTTCTAATAGATAAAGCTTATATAAACGGTAAATTCGTTACTTCAAAGCAGACATTTGATGTCATCAATCCAGCGACAGGCAAGACAATTGCAGCTTTGCCCGACCTGAATATTTCAGATTGTACAAAAGCTATACAGGCAGCTCATTCGGCATGGGAAAGCTGGAAGAACAGCACAGCAACAGAACGGTCGGTCATTGTCCGCAATTGGTATAACCTTATACAACAGCACAAAGAGTCACTTGCTGAAATTATGACGTTGGAGAGTGGCAAGCCGCTAGCCGAATCCAGGGTAGAAGTCGATTATGGGAGCTCCTTTGTCGAATGGTTTGCCGAAGAAGGGAAGCGGGCTTATGGCGAGACCATACCCAGCCATAAAAAAGGTTCGCGGATGATGACCATCCAGCAAGGCGTCGGTGTCGTTGCAGCAATCACCCCCTGGAATTTTCCGCTGGCAATGATCACCAGAAAGGTTGCGCCGGCTTTGGCCGCAGGGTGCAGTGTGGTGCTTAAACCCGCATCACAAACACCGCTATCCGCCATTGCACTTGCCAAGCTGGCCGAAGATGCAGGCCTGCCCAAAGGGCTTTTCAATGTAATTACCGGAAAAGATAGCGCAGGCATAGGAAAAGAACTGGCGACGAATGATCTGGTGCGTAAGCTCTCGTTCACAGGTTCTACAGAAGTTGGCAAAACGCTGATGGAACAGTCCGCCTCAAATATTAAAAAGGTATCCATGGAACTAGGTGGCAACGCCCCTTTTTTAGTTTTTAATGATGCAGATATAGACAATGCTGTCGAAGGTGCGATCGCCGGCAAGTTCCGCAATTCGGGGCAGACCTGCGTATCGATTAATAGATTCCTTGTTCAGGAGGACATATATGAGGCATTTTCCAGAAAGCTTGCCCATGCAGTCAGCAGACTAAAAGTAGGCAACGGGCTCGACAAAGGGGTACAAGTAGGCCCCCTGATCAATGCCAAGGGATTGGAGAAGGTACAACATCATGTGCACGACGCTCTTAGCCGTGGAGCTGACCTGCTTACAGGTGGAAAAGCGATCAAAGGCCTCTTTTTCGAACCGACCGTGCTGACCAATATTCCCAGAGAAGCGCTTATATTCCGTGAGGAAACCTTTGGCCCAGTCTGTGCACTTTTCAGTTTCAGAACCGAGGAAGAGGGTATCACCATGGCCAATAACACCGAATTTGGACTAGCTTCTTACTTCTACAGTAGCAATGTCAATCGCTGCTTTCGGGTTGCAGAACAACTCGAAGCAGGTATGGTAGGGGTCAATACGGGGCTGATTTCAAATGCTGCAGCGCCATTTGGCGGAGTAAAACAGTCCGGCATTGGCCGGGAAGGATCCAAACATGGCCTCGACGAATATATGGAACTCAAATACATCTGTTTTGGCGGGGAATAGGAGATGCAGTGAAGGCCTTCAGCCTCCTTTTTATTTTTCCCTACTACTTAAAAATGCAGTTAGTTTATCGCGGGTCGATGTAAAAGATAAAGCATCGCCTACCTGATTATAATTCTGTTTGTCTATGCAGCTTGGATATGCATATTTGGCGAAGGCCAGCTTATTGTCGTCGCGGATAAACAGTTCCATTAAATCCATGATTTCGGCCGTACGCAACCGCATTGTTTTCAGTTCCTCTGCTGCGACCTGCAACCGGCCTTCATCATTCTCCTTTTGGTTCAGTAGGTCATTCAACCGGTTCGCGTTATTTTTCTCGATATAGCTGCCTTCCAAAGGCTCATCTGCTTCCTCCCGTTCATCTATTTCATTATTCTCTCTTTGCTGATCGCCATAACCCTCCCCCGTTTCAGATCGACGATATTGCTCCTCCCGCTGTCGTCCCTCATCGTAACGATCCCCGCCCTCATACCTATAGTCTCTAGAATTGCTGTTATACCGGCCAGCCGGATTCATGGATTCCAGAACAATACCGCTATTCCCACGGCGGCTACTCACCGAAAAAACGACGTCCATATACTGTCCATCGCGGCTCACGAGTTGCACACCGCTCCCGTTCAGGGCCCTGCGCCGGCTATCTGCGAATACTATACGCAAGTCATATCTCGGATTCCTCAGGTTAGCAACACGGATATCCGTTGACGGCCGGCTATTATACAAAACATGATTGATGTAAAGAAAAAAGGGAACATCGATTGAATAGATAGACAAACTCCCACCATAAGGTCTGTAACGTTGCGCAAATACGCCTGTTGCTAAAACAAGCAACAGCACGATAGTCAAAAATCTCTTGAACATAATTTTCGTCAATTTCTAATCTTCGACTATAACCAATGGAAAAGGATTAAGAAAGACTATGAATTTAACGTTCTTTTGGAACTATTTTTATTGCGGAATTTCTTGTAAAGTTTAACCGCCATCATCAGCGAGATAGACAAAATTAAAAGACCAAGGACACCGAAAATCCAATTCAGTGCAGACTTGAGCACCACCGTAAATACAATGGCAAATAATAGCACAGTTGCCAGTTCATTCCAGAGACGCAACTTGGTCGAAGACCAGCTGCACATTTCACATTTCAGCTGAAACATAATACGCTGGCATGCAAAATGATAAAGGATAAGTCCCAATACAAAAGTAAGTTTAACGTGCATCCACCCCATGCCGAGCAGGCCCGGATTGATATAAAGCATAACCAACGCAGCTACGATGGTTAGATACATCGCTGGAGTCGTGATGATCCACCATAGTTTAGCTTCCATCACTGTAAATTGTTTATGTAGGATTTCATACTCTGCCACAGATTTGGACTTTGCCTCCGTGTGGTAAATAAACAGGCGGACCATATAAAACAATCCAGCCATCCAGCAAACGACAAAGATAATATGAACTGCTTTTGCATATAAATAGACCATAGCACAAAAGTACGAAAAGTTGACTGGAATTGGCTAGTTTGGGTGCCTATTGATTAAACTCTTACACTGATAATACAATGGCCTTAGACCGACCTTGCCAGCGCGGATAGCGTAAAAAAAGGCCTGCCTAAGCAAGCCTATTCTATTCGGATGAATGAAAGAATTAATACCTAAATTCTTTTACTACTTCAATAGCGTATTTGACATGGTCAAAAGGAATATCGGGCATGATGCCATGTCCCAGATTAAAGATGAAGCCATTCTCACCCCTCATACGTTCAAATAATTCGATAATTTTCTTCTTGATCACAGGTTTGTCAGCATAAAGAACAAAAGGATCTAAATTACCCTGAACAGCGATGCCCTGAGGTAAAGACTGCTTTACATTTTTAAGGTCAGCATTCCAGTCTATCGAGACCACATCAGGCTGAGCCTCCACCATCATCGGCGCAAACACCGACGATCCCTTACAGAAGGAGATCACCGGAATATCCTTTCGGTTCAATTTGGAAAGAATCTGTTTGTTATAAGCATGCGAAAAATCACGGTAGTCGTTCCAGGATAAGGCCAGCGCCCAGCTATCGAATAACTGAATCGCATTTACACCTGCGGCAATCTGCATATTTAGATAGTCCACCGTCACATCCGCAATCTTTTGCAGAATCAGATGAGCGAGCTCCGGCTGATTGTTCAGCATCAATTTTGTCAGTTTGAAATCTTTAGAAGAACCGCCCTCCACTAAATAGCTCAATATGGTAAATGGAGCACCCGCAAATCCAATCAATGGAATACGGCCATCCAAGCGCTGCTGTATCACCTTAATGGCGTCAGCGACATATTGCAATCGATCCAAGCAGTCGATAGATAACGCTTCGGCATCTTTTACAGAACGAACCGGATTAGCGAAACGTGGACCTACGCCTTGTTCAAAAGATAGATCTCCGCCCATTGCTTCGGCAGTGACCAAAATATCTGAAAACAAGATTGCGGCATCAATTCCCAGCAGATCCACCGGCAACATGGTGACATCTGCGGCAATCTCTGGAGTTTTGCACATTTCAAGGAAAGAATACTTATTTTTGATATCCCAATATTCCTTCATAAAGCGTCCCGCCTGACGCATCATCCACACAGGAGGTCTCTCCGTTTGCTGCGAGAATGCAGCTCTAATCAATAAGTCGTTTTGTAAAGTAGTACTCACTATAAATGTTTTGATATTTCGTTTTCTATTTTTTTAACAATGTTGGTCTGCCTGGCTGTAAGATGCAGCTTGCTGGCCACATCTGTATACGCCTTTGCCCGCGCATAGTCCAATTTGCGGAGAGCAATATTCGCCAAATTGATCATGACCATCCCCTTTTCATTGTCCTTTTTCCACGGCAGGCGGGAGGCCAATTGAAAATGGTATTCTGCCTCATCAATACGGTCTTCCTTCAGGGCAATATTTCCCATCATGAATTCATAAAAGTTACGACGCCCTTTACGCAGTGTATCCGGATTTTTAATTTCGGACAGGAGGCTCTTCGTTTTTTCATAATCCTGCCGATGGAAAGCCTGAGTCGCCAGAAAAACAGACCCCTCCCTAAAATGGCTCCAGATCAGATAGCCAATGCCTCCAGCAATTAACACCGAGGTCTGATAATGACCTTGGTACAACCCGTAGCCCAAAAGTAAAGCAGCGATAAAAATAACGGCTATTCTAGCCTTAATTGTCATCATCTTTCTCGACTATACGTGATTATTGTCGGTAAACTTATAACCAACTCCGCGGATTGAATGGAAATAAATAGGATGCTTTTGATCCGGTTCGAAGTATTTCCGGAACGTCAAAATAAAATTATCTATTGTACGTGTCGAAGGATACACGTCATAGTTCCATACAGTCTCTAAAATCTGTTCGCGCGAAACAGCCTCATTACGGCGCTCGATCAACAGTTTTAGCAGCATGGTTTCTTTCTTCGTCAGCGAGGTAATCGTTCCATCCGCATGGTGCAATTCGTAAGAATTGAAATAAATGGTCTTATCACCGATCTGGTAAGAATTCAGTTCCTTCAGGTCATCAGGCTTCATGCTACGGCGTACCAGGTTGCCCACACGGAGAATCAGCTCCTCCAGATTAAAGGGTTTGACCAGATAATCATCAGCCCCTTTCTTAAGTCCCGTAATACGGTCTTCACTGCTGTTTTTAGCAGTCAAAAACATAATCGGCACTTCGGTATTCTGTAGTCGAATGGTTTCAGCCACCTGGAATCCGTCAATCTCAGGAATCATTACATCGAGAATGACTAAATTGAAACGCTCTTCTTTAAAGACTTTCAACGCTTTCTTTCCATCAGTGGCCGTAGTCACACGGTAACCTTCCATTTCGAGATTCAACTTGATAGCTTCTAACAAGTGTTCTTCATCTTCGACAAGTAATATTCTTTGTTTACTTTGCATTTCTTTCAAATGTTACTTCAAAAATACTCCCTTTCGGAGTGTTATCTTTAACTTTAATGGTGGCGTCATGTTTCTGTAATACCGTTTTCACGATATATAACCCCAATCCAGTACCTTTGGTTTTCCGTGTTGCCTCACTGCCCACGCGATAAAACTTATTAAAGATAAGCTTTTTCTCCTCATCACTGATACCAATGCCATGGTCAGCAACCGAAAAAATAATTTTATTGCTTTCTATATACAGCTTCACATCCACCGTAGCACAAGCAGGCGAATACTTGATTGCATTTTCGATGAGGTTGGTCACCACATTACTGATCGCAAATTTGTCAGCATGAATGATAATATCTGCTTCCAGATAGGGCTTCAATACCTGAGAACTACAAGAATTCTTTTGTAGCCGGTCCACGATCTGCTCAACCAGAGATGTAAAATTAAAATCCTCTTTCGGCATGCTATAGTTACGGCTATCCAATTTTGTCGTCATCAATACATTCTCCACCAGATCATCCAACCGCTCGATATCTTTCAACGAGTTTCTCAAAAAAGTCTGCTGCTGTTCTTTGTCCAGATCCCTTCGCAGAATGGTCTGAATATAAAGTTTGACGGAAGCCAAAGGAGACTTAAGCTCATGCGTGATCGCCAGAAGGAAATTCTGTTGCTGCTGCAGTAATTTCTGTTCCCTCTCCACAAGGCGCTTTAAATGCCATGCGCCCCACAAGAAGATAATCAGAAAGAAAACACCCTCTCCAATAATCATGTTTTTCTTGCTCGGGTCAAAGCGGATAAACATCACACCCCACCAGATCAATTGCATGACCGCATAAAACAACAGAAAGTAAAAGAGTAACAGCGCTTTCTTCATGTAACAAAAATAGCTATTCAGCAATGTATTCGGAAATATACAGCACATTATGACACAAAGAAGAAAATTTAGCCGATTCACAATAAGTTGAAAAAGGCTTAAAGATGGTATATTTGCACATGTTTAATCAAAAGAAAAGGGATATTTTCTTTGACTTGGATCACACCCTATGGGATTTTGACAAAAATGCCGAAGAAACTCTCCATGAGCTTTATTTCAAATACAAATTTGACAGTCTCTTTGACAAGGAATCTTCCACCCGTTTTATTGAAACATATACCGTCAATAATCATCGCCTATGGGGACTTTATCACCATGGGAAAATCTCTAAACCAGAATTGAGGAAGGCACGGTTTGCAGACACCTTCACCGCCCTCGGCGTATCGCCGGAGTTATTCCCCGAAGAATTCGAACTCGAGTACCTGACGATATGCCCACAAAAGACAAATTTATTTCCTGATGCACACGAAACATTGGCTTACCTGGGCGAAAAATACAACCTCCATTTGATTTCCAATGGCTTTAAAGAAGCTTGTGAAACTAAGCTGGAAAAGAGCAACCTAAAGAAATATTTCAAGCATGTCTTTATCTCCGAGGTCATAGGTGTCAATAAGCCCGACCCCAAAATCTTCCGGTTTGCTCTGGAAACTGCGGCAGCCGGGGCGGAAGCATCTTTGATGGTTGGCGATAACCTTGATGCAGATATACGCGGTGCAATGAACGCGGGGATTGACGCCATCTTTTTCAACCCCAATGGCTACGAAAAGCCTGACGACGTCCCCCATATGGTCCTGGGACTACAAGAATTACAATCCATTTTATAGCAAAAAAGCAGCTTTTAGCTGCTTTTTTGCTATTTTAACACCTTCACAGTGATGTTTCTAAACCAAACGTCATCGCCATGGTCCTGAAGACCGATCACGCCTGACTTGCTATCTCCGCCGACATGGCTAAGCAGCTCAAAAGCCAATGGCCATTTTTCTTGGCTAAATTTACTTTTCTGTAATAAATCAATCCAGGATTTATCCCACAAGGTATATTCCACGACCTTCACACCATTTTGAAAATGTTCTACTTTACCATTGTTTACACGGATTTTGACCTTGTTCCATTCGCCGTATGGTTTGCCGTTTTGTGGCTTCGCCGGGATCATATCATACAATGATGTCGATTTACGGTTGCCGTCTACCCCCATTTTGGCATCTGGGTGGTTTTCGTTGTCCAGCACCTGGCATTCAGGTGAGGAAATGTAAATGGGCTGGCCCTCAACTTCTTTCGCCAAAAAGAAAATACCCGAATTTGCACCCTTTGCAACCTTCCATTCCAGCTCCAGTTCAAAATTTTTAAAATCATGCGCGAAGATCAGATCACCGCCCTGATCCTTGCCCACATTGGCATGACTATCGTACTTGATCGCTCCTTGATCAATCACCCACTTCTTTGGAATATCAGTTTTATTATATCCTCTCCAGCCTTCCATTGAGCTGCCATCAAAAATCACATAGGCACCAGCTTTATTCTTTTTGAATTTCTTGATGTCCACACGCGGTAAATCCAAAATTTTATACGCAGGGACTTCCTTCTTTGCTTGCGCCACCGCTGTATTAAGTTGAGCCGAAAAAGCCATTACCGATACTGCGAGAACTGTCTTTAATAACTTCATTTTTCTAGTTTTAGGTTTGTTTCAAAATTAAAATTAAGCATTTAGGCTTAAAAAGTGCAATATAATTTAATATTCTTCTCCGCCACCATTTATTTCATTTGTGTTCGTTTCCCTCTTTTTGGACTTATTTAAATCCTGACTGCCAAAGCGATATGAAAGCGACAAGGTAAACATTCTCTTCATCCAACGATGCTCAAAATTAGAACTTAACTGTGGTGTCTCTGTAAAGCCCCGCATCCGTCTGGTATTGAAAACGTCCCTCACATTAAACATGATAGAAGCCTTTTTGTTGAATACATCTTTTTTCAAGGCGATATCAACACCTTTCATCGCATTCATTTTTCCCTGCGCCATCACCCGCGACGAGTTATATTCCCCCCGCAGCTGCGCCGAAAATGTTGGCGTAAAGCGGTAATTCGCTGTTAAATTGGAATTGTAGGCGAAACCATTGGAACCTTTGATGTTATAAGCTTCGTTCGCTTTGTAATTGATATTGATCAAGTTGAGGTTAAAGGTAAAATCAAAGTCCTTCGTCGCATTCACCTTAGAAATGAATTCAAAACCCGATAGATTCCGGCTCGTCAAATTTTCCCAGCGGCTATAGGTAACGCTACTAGCGGTATCCACATAATAGACGTAAGGTTGCATCACCTGACTCGTGTGGTTAAAGTAGGCCGAAGAGATCAAGTTGACCTTCCCGAAAGTTTTAGCAAAGCTCAATTCAAAACCGTGAACATCTTCGGGCTTCAGGTTGGGATTACCTTGCCTTCTGTTCATATCGTCAGAAACATTCAAAAAGGGATTGACCTGCCAGCCTCTGGCCCGTTGTACTCTCCGCGAATAACTAAATTGCAACTTATCACCATCGTCACCAACATTATAGGTCAAAAACAATGTCGGATAGAGTCTAAAAAAATCTTGTGTAGCTCTTGTTTCCTTATCCACAACAGCCGGATCTTTAGAGAAGTAGGTCGACTTCAAATTAAACTGTTCTGCACGCAAACCCAGCTGATAACCGATCTTATCAGACAACTTGCCCTGGTAATTCGCATATAACGCATGTACAGAAGAAGTAAAATCAAAATCATTGCTGATTCCATAATCTGGCACGTACTTGTTGTTGGCGCCCAATGTATCCGAAAACTGGGTATCAAATGACTTTCTGATCTGTGAGCGGTATCCAGCTTCAAACTTGCTGTGTTCCGAAAAGGGCAATACGTAGTCTGCCTGTATATTGATATTCTTACCGTCTTCGGAGGTCCTATTCTGTCGGCCAGTATTTGGGGCTTCGGAACTAAATATCTGATAAAAATCATTGGTTCCATCTTCCTTATCGCGGCCATAGCTGGCATTGGCCGTCAGCTCTTCTCCCTGCCGCTTAAATTGATGGCGAAAGTCCATCGTAAACTCGTATCCCAGGTCATCTTCGAGCTGCTTCGAGTTTCTTTTACTCGTTCCCGACAGTGTGGGGTGGTTAAAGTAGTTATAAGTTAAGTCCTCCACGCGGTTATTATCTCTCACGCTCAGGTTACCCGAAAAGCTCAATGAAGTCCGATCCGAAATATTGTAATCTACCCCTGCTTTCACCGTATGACTCGTGCCTTTCCTCGAGGATTCCGAATTGTTTGAAATCCGGCTACTGTTATTTTTGAAAATATTGTCGACAGCCCCGCTTCCCACCATATTCCGTTTGTTGAAATTATACGATCCAAAATAGTTAAACTTCTTGTCCCGATAGTTCAACGTGATTCCGGCCATATAATTATCATAAGATCCTGCCGAGGTATTCACTGATCCATTGAGGCCTGTCCGGATATTTTTCTTTAAAACTATATTGATAATACCCGTCTGTCCCTCAGCATCGTATTTGGACGAGGGATTAGTAATCACCTCTACTTTCTCAATGGAATTGGCCGGAAGGCTCTGCAATAGGGAGGTCACATCATTGCCCGCCAATGCAGACTCTCTGCCATCTATTAAAATCTTGACGCTGCTCGACCCTCTGAGGCTGACGGATCCGTCCTGATCGACCTGCAACGTAGGCACATTGGCCAGAACATCTGTCGCGGTACCGCCCGCACTCACCAGGCTCTCTCCGACGTTGAAGGTCTTGCGGTCAATGCCGATCTGCATAGCTGGCACTCGCCCTTCAACCACCACTTCATCCAGTAATTCACCTGTGGAGACGAGCCCCACGCGACCTAGATCTTTGGTTTTCGAAGCGACAACTTCAATCCCTTCAACCGTCTGCGTCTCATACCCTACATAGGAAATCCGGACACGATATTTACCCGGTTTGATATCTGAAAATAATAAAAATCCCTGATCTACAGACTGAGCACCTTTGATATAAGAATCGTCGTCTGCATCCAAAAGTGCTGCACTGGCAGACGAAATAGGTTTAGAAGTTTTGCTATCGATGAGAATAGCTTTGATTTGACCAGTCTGTCCGAAGACTGCAACTGGTAGAAGAAATACAAGTAATAAAAATTTAAACGATTTAGCGTTAAACAACATGAGAGCTTCAGCTTAATTTATAGTTTTGCTACAAATAAACCTAAAACTTATACACAAAGTTGACGCGTAACTATATTATTACCGTAACAAAAAGATAGCAATTATTCCACGGATACCGTCAGCCCTTCCGCTTTCAAAATCTTGCGGTATATTTCCATCTCGGTAAACGTACCTTCCAGTACCGCACATTTACCTTCGGTATGCACCTTCCAGGCAATCTTTTCCGCCTGCGGTTCGGTATACTGCAGATGGTACATCAGGCAATGGATCACATGTTCGAATGTATTCGTATCGTCATTCCATAAAATAAGGCGATTAGAGTCCTTAACAGACGCTAATATCTCTTCTAACGTAAAGGTTTCTTCAGCTGTTTGGGTACCCATGCTGCAAAAATAAAATATTTTTTTCTAAATTGACGACAATATAAAAGGGAAGAATTCAATCCATTAGACAATTTTATTATGTACCAGTCAAAAATCGCGGGAATTGGCTATTATGTCCCCAAAAACGTGTATACCAATAATGACTTAACCCGTTTTATGGATACGAGTGACGAATGGATCCAGGAACGTACCGGGATCAAGGAACGCCGCTACGCTGACCGCATCGGGGAGACCACCACCACCATGGCTGTCGAAGCCGCCAAAATAGCGATAGAACGGGCCAATATTACTACAGAAGAGGTAGACTTCGTTATATTCGCCACCTTATCACCGGACTATTATTTTCCGGGCTGCGCCGTACTGCTACAACGAGAGATGGGCATGAAAGAAATTGGAGCCTTGGATATCCGAAACCAGTGTTCGGGGTTTATATATGCCTTATCTGTCGCTGATCAATTCGTCAAAACCGGAATGTACAAAAATGTACTTGTGGTCGGATCCGAAAAGCATTCCTTTGCCTTGGACTTCTCCACCCGGGGTCGTGCCGTATCCGTGATTTTTGGTGACGGCGCCGGCGCAGTCGTACTACAGCCATCCACAGAAACAGGCAGCGGTATCTTAAGCACCCATTTGCATTCAGATGGTGCCGATGCCGAAAAATTGGCCATGTATTATCCCGGGGCATCAAGTGGTATCTGGCTGGATCAAATGCCAAACTGGCCGGAGCAGGAACTGGGAGGGCTATTGATGACAAAAGAAATGCTGGATGATGGTACCGCATTTCCATATATGGACGGACAGACGGTCTTTAAAAAAGCTGTCGTGAAATTTCCGGAAGTGATCCACGAAGCACTGGCAAAGAATGGACTGACGGCAAGTGATATCGATCTCCTCATTCCACATCAGGCCAATCTGCGTATTTCACAATTTGTGCAGAAAACCCTGGGATTAACTGATGAACAGGTATTCAATAATATTCAGAAATATGGCAATACCACCGCAGCATCCATCCCCATAGCGCTATGTGAAGCCTGGGAGGAAGGAAAGATCAAAGCAGGAGATCTCATTTGCCTGGCTGCCTTTGGCGCGGGTTTCACCTGGGGCTCCGCATTGATCAGATGGTAAGCAGCTTTTGGGGAGCAATAAGAACAAATCGCTCTCCAAAAGCTGCCACAGGCTTAAGATTTATCTAGCACGCACCTCCACCCTCCCTGGATGAAGGCCAGGGCTTTTTGCCGTAACAACAATACTTCCGGGCTTCCCTCCCATCACAATTGCCAGCGCCTTCCCATGAAAAGCACGGCGCGATCTGGACTGAAAACGGGAATGATCCACTGTATTCCCATTGTCCGTCGCAACAAGATTCGCTCCATCTCCTTCAACCCCAAATTCGATTTCCGGCGACGCCTCAGGAACAAGGGTACCAAACTGATCAACAATATAGGCGTGTATAAACGAAAGTTCTTTCGCATCGACGTCCAATGTGGGGCTTTCCGCAATCAATTTAATCTGATAAGGCTCGGCTGCTGTTCTTACACTGCTGCTCCGTACTTTTTGTCCGTGACGATAAGAGACGGCCTCCAGTGTCCCCGCCTCATACGCAATCCCTTTAAAAACAAGGTCGTATCGATCTGCATTTTTGGCCTGATCGCCGATCTTTTTACCATTGAGATAGAGTTCCACCCGATCGGCTTGATTGAAGTAAACGACGACATCCACACGGTCACCTTGCTGCCAGTTCCAATGTGGCAATAGATGCAAAACAGGCTCCTTGGTCCATACACTCTGATAGAGGTAATATACATCCTTCGGAAATCCGGCTAAATCGACGATGCCAAAATAGGAACTGCGCGCCGGCCAGGTATACGGTGTAGGTTCGCCCAGATAGTCAAATCCTGTCCAAACATACATGCCCGCAATATGATCATAGGTTTCCAGCAGCTTCAAGCTTGTATGGTGATCCGATCCCCAAGGCGTAAATACATGATCATAGGCCGATATGCTCTTATCGTTGTTACCGCCGTCAAATGGAATATCCCATCGCTCAGGCCACATTCTAACAGAATCATAAGGGACCAGATCATATTGCCCACGGCTTGCCAGTGCGGAGGTGCTCTCCGTCACTATAAATTTTTTTCCGGGATGATCCTGCGGAAAACTCGCCCATTTTTTGTGGTTATAGTTATAGCCTACCAAATCAACAGCCGTACTCATTAACACAGGATTGTCTTTGGACATTTCATTGTTGGCAATGGTGGTGGGCCGTGTACCGTCCAGGCTATCCACGATCGCTGACAAGGCCATAGGAATGGTTTTTCCATCGGCTCTCGCGTGCCACTGCTCCTGTGCCTCATTGCCCAGACACCAGATAAACAGCGAAGGATGATTACGGTCACGCTTTACGTGATCTGCAAAGTCGCGCTGATGCCATTGGTCCCAGTACAAATGATAATCAAAGGGGTTCTTCTGGCCTTTCCACACATCAAAAGTCTCGCTCATCACGACAAACCCCAGACTGTCACAGAGATCCAGCAGCGCGGGTGCCGCCGGATTATGTGAGGTACGGATACCGTTCGCTCCCATCTGTTTCATCAGACGCAGCTGCCGCAATGCTGCTGACCGGTTAAATGCCATACCTAAAGCGCCCAGATCACTATGTAAACATACGCCTCTGATCTTACGCTGCCTGCCATTGAGCACAAATCCCTGCTTCTCGTCAAAGGAAAACTGACGCAGGCCAAACTTTGTTTCCTGACGGTCGAGCACACGCCCGTTGGCCAAGAGCTGTACCACAGCTTTATATTGATGGGGACTTTCGATATCCCATAATATCGGACGGTCTATGCTTACATCCTGACTGCATCTAGTCATACCTGCCCTAAGCTTGTTCAGCCTGCTCTGCTTACTTGCAACCACTTTTCCCTGTGGGGAGATCAGCTCCGTCAGTACCGTAATGGGGGCATCCCCTTTGGTATTTTCAATTTCAAGTCCTACATTAACGAGCGCGCGGCTCTCATCGAGGTGCAATGTTTTAATAAAAGTGCCACCTGTTGCCAAACTGACCGGATTGCGGATCACCAGTTTCACATCGCGGTAAATACCGGAGCCCGAATAAAAACGTGAGTTGGGCTGCTCCTTGTTGTTGACCTTGACGGTGAGTACATTCTCTCTACCCAGCTTATGCAGATAGGCAGAAAGTTCATACTCAAATCCGATATAACCGTTGGGCCTTCTTCCAAGAAAATGCCCATTGATCCAGACTTCACTGTTTTGATAGATCCCTTCAAACGCTATGAATACACGCTGCCCCACGGCAGACGCAGGAAGAACAAAGGACTTTTGATACCATCCGATTCCCCCGTCGAGGTATGCGGCACCGCTGCCGGCGGGGCTATGTTGCCGAAATGGCTGTTCTATGCTCCAATCGTGCGGCAGGTCCAACAAACGCCAACCTTCACCCCTTTTTTCGCTCACGTATTGCCGGCTTGAATCAAGCTTAAACCACCAGCCCCTATTAAAATTAAGTTCCTGCCGTGACTGTCCGGCCACCGTCAGCGCCATGGCCAGCCAAATGTACAGGGTGCCCCATATCCGGGAATACTGCACAATAGAAAATAGATAAAGCATACATCAAATTATTATCATAACCAAGGATCAAAGCGCTGCACGGTAATCAAACCAGTCAAAAAATGCCTGTGCATTCGTCGGCTTGCCATTGGAACTTGTAAATAAGCCGACCATTACGCCGGTAAAACCACCCGCCACCTCTGTACTGAGGTAACGGGTGTCTACGTTTCCTACTATCGTAATTTTATCCATGGGAGACTCTTTATATGCAAATTGATAAGATGAAGCTGTACCGGAGATTTTCAGCTCTACCTTATTGCCCGATATTTTCTTTTCGGCGACGATATATTGCAGTGACCCCACATGTACCCTTAACTGTAGAAAATAATCCTTTCCTTTACGTCTGACAAAAAAATCATAGTGGTGAGAATTCGTTTGATAGAGTGTCAGTCCGGCCTCCTCATTGTCGGCCTTGGCTACGAATTCCAGTTGTGTGCCTGCTTCAAAGTCATGTTCTGTCTGCCTTCTACCGATGAACGATGGTGAACCGATTTCGTTCAATGTAACTGGACTGGTCGATAAGCGTAGGCTCCCCCGTCGTTCAGACAGTGAGTAACTGGCCGAATCGGGATTACGTAAATATTGCCAGGACAAACCTAATTCGGGCTGGTTAAACTCATCCCGTACAGGTGGTGCGGTAAAGGTGACCTTAGGCAAGGTAGCAACCTGCATGTCGAGCTGTATAATACCATTTCCGTTGATCTGCGGCCAGCCATCTTTAGGCCAGCTCACCGGTGCCAAAAAAGTTTCCCTTCCCAGAATATGGTAATAGCTGTAAGGCTGAGTCACACGAAAGCCCAGAAATACCGTCCACCAGGAGCCGTCCGCGGCCTGAATGAAATCGGCATGCCCTACCCCCTGGATTGGGCTCCCCTGCCCCAGCCGGTTGGAATGGGACAGAATCGGATTGAGCGGACATGATTCATAAGGTCCCCATATGGAACGGCTGCGCCCTATACTTGCACTATGTGCATACTCCGTTCCGCCCTCACCCAACAACAGGTAATAATAGCCATCTTTTTTATAGATATGGGGTGCTTCAGGAAAACGTCCTCCAGTCCCCGCCCATACCAGTCGTTCGGAAGACCGCAGCTTACCGCTCTCCAGATCTATCGCCGTTACCCGGATACCTTCGTCTCCCTGAGTGACAAAATAACTCTGCCCATCATCATCCCAAAAAATGTCAGGATCTATACTTTTTATATCTACCCAGGTCGGATCGCTCCAAGGGCCGGCGGGATTTTCCGCCGTGCAGTAAAAGTTTCCTTTATCGGACACATTGGTACAGATCACATAAAACAAGCCATCGTGGTAACGGATGGACGGTGCAAATAATCCGCCTGAAGAGTGCGCATTCGCGAGCTGTAGCTGCGAAGACCGTGTCAGACAATGTCCGACCTGTTCCCAATGCACCAGATCTTTACTGTGATAAATAGGTAAGCCCGGGAAATACTCAAATGAGGAAGTTACCAGATAGAAGTCTTCTCCTACCCGGCAGATGCTCGGATCGGGATTAAATCCTCTGATAACCGGATTTTTAAATCCCGCCTGTCCAAAAGCAACAGGCAGGTAAAATAGCAGAAAAGTAACATAGATAACTGAGCTTATGTGCCTCATGTACCCCAAATTAAATATCAACATCGTTTCGCAATTCAAATCTCTATTTAGCCGAATGATCCCCATTCTGGCTTTCTTCTAAACTTTCTTTGTACTCCTTGCTGATAAAATTGAAGGTCAGCATGGCCGCGCTGTCATTGGATAATACGGGATCTCTAAGTACAGCTAACTGCATGGTATGTTCGGTTAAGGACATAATGCGTACATCACCCCAGTCGACGACGATCTTATCCTGCGGTGCGCCATGTAATGGTGCTGCTCCAGTAAGCCGTATCGTTTTCTTTTCAGTATCTATATTGAATGTACCTTTTTGTGTCTTTCCAAGCATGGCATGGTTCACATAAACATTGGCTGCACCTTTCAGGTCGAAAGTCATGCTACCATAGTCGCCCGCGGGCATGATCCAGCTGTTGCTTTTCCATTCTGCATCCCAGAGCCATGAATCACCGTTCAGGGGTTCAGCAGTCTTATTTATCGAGCCCCACCAGTCTCCGGTTCCATAAAAATACATAGGCCCCTTAAAATAGCGGGACCTGCCTGCCGCATCCAGATCCAGATACCAGGTTTTCTCGTTCCCCGCCCCACCCGATATCAAGGTCCAGGTTTCATCACTGATAAACTCTGCATACATCTCATCTATTTTAAACGTCACCGGTGCTCCATAGACAATTCCCCCACGGGTCTCAACACCAAATTTGACCGTGTACTCACCCGGAAACGGCATTTTTAAGGTTACTTTCTTCTCCTGACTATGCCCTTGGGGATGATCCCATAGCGGAGTGTACTTTGGATCCACTAAACTTGTCAGATAGACAATATTGGGATTATTGGCATCATGTTCAATTTTATATGATTTTCCCAGTTCTAACTGCGCGGAGGTCACATCAATCTGCCCAAGCGAATATTCCTCGGGCGAACAGCCTCCCAGTAGTACCACCACCGCAAAGCAGCAGATCGCATATATTATCTTTTTCATATGTTCAAAATTTAAGTTCAGCCAGCACGGAGTCTGGCGACATGATTCATTAATTCCAGCCTTCATTCTGTTTTAGTACACCATTGGACAAAGTGATCTGTTTATTTGGAATCTGCATAAACCCTCTCGTCTTCAGAAACTTGTCCTTCGTAACAGTGACTTTTTCAGAAACAGAGCCGCTCAGGACATCTTCAGACGTTTCAAGGATAGCCGCAGCGTTATTTAGCCCCTGCCGCAATACATCCCAATAACGGATACCTTCAAAAGCGAACTCAAGCTTTCGTTCCTTAAGAATGTTGTTTTTGGTAGCAGCAACCGCCACAAAATGCTCTTTATAGGCTCGTTTTCGCACTTCGTCGAAATATTTCTGTGCATTTGCAGAGCCTAGTTCGGCAGCCATCAGCAGCACATCTGCATATCGGATGACAAAGTAATCCTGATCCTGCGAGAGCTGCATATCCTTATCTCCCCCTGTATTGGTAGTCCCATCGGGCAGCGCCGTCGGTGCATATTTCTTCACGGCATACCCAGTATACTCACGCTGATCTTTCAGATTAAATCCAGTGATCTTTTCACCTTCGATATCAATAATTGAGGCAGACTTTCGGGTATCGTTGTTGTCAAATTCGTTGAAAAAACTTTTGCTCACCGTACAGGCGCCCCACCCCTGACCGTAGGGAGACCAATTCTTACCGCGGAGGCCAAGAAATACCACCCAACGGTTGCCATCAACATAGCCATTGTAATTGGAAGTGTTGTTGAATTTCTGTGCAAAAACCACTTCGGAATTACCCTTTCCTGCATATTTTGAGATGTCCAGCGTATTGTCGCTGGCATTGGGAATATAACTTGCTGCCGGCCACAGATTCTTGAAATCTGCCACCAGCGCAAATTGGCCGCTGCTGACGATGTCTTCTAGCCCCGCCAGGGCTTCTGCTTTAGAAACGCCGATATCTTCACTGCCATAATATCCTGCGTAGAATAAATAGACACGGGCCAATAGTGCTTTTGCAGCAAAAGGTGTCGCCCGTCCATCATTGGTCGCGGCAGCCGACTTGGGGTAAGCGTCCGCAGGAATATTGGCAGCAGCAAACTTCAGGTCGGAAACGATCAGTTTATAGATTTCCTTTGGATCGGACTGGGGGATGTTGTCATTTGTCGGAACCGTCAGCAGAGGTACCTTTTCGAAGAGACGCACCAGATCAAAGTACATCAGTGCCCGTAAAAATTTAGTTTCGCCTTCGATCCGTGTACGCGCTGTCGTGTTCCCTGTAAAATCTGTTCCGTCCAATTTCCCCAGCAAGGTGTTACATCGGAAGATACCGGCATAGTAATCGGACCAGGTACCATCAAAAATATTGTTATCCGATTGCGACTGGGCAATATCAAAACGGTCTATCGCCTGAAATGCGCGCCCGTCTGTTGTACCCGTCCCGCCAAAGCAGTTATCGCCGGCCACTTCCGCCGTTATGTAAAAAGACTGGTTTCCATTGGAAGTGGTACGTTGGTAACCATCGTAACAGCCGACGAGGGCCATCTCAGCATCTGCCACAGTTTTATAAAAATTGTTTTCCAGGACGCTCGTCATGGGTTCGACATCCAGAAAACTGGATGAGCATGAGCCCAACAACAAGGATCCAATAAGTACTGAATGATAGATATAACTCGATTTTTTCATGATTTCTCGATTTTAGAATTTCACATTTAAGCCAAATAATACAGTTCTCGGTCTGGGATAATAACCGAGATCGATGCCCGATACCCAGCCGTCTGTCCCATAACCGATCTCCGGATCCATTCCGTCGTATTTAGTAAAGGTCAGCAGGTTCTGTCCCTGCACATAAAAACGGATCTGATTGCCATATTTCCATTTTATCAACCTGGAGAGATCATAACCCAAGGTTACGTTGCTGATCCTAAGGAAATCGCCGTCTTGAATGTATAGATCGGAAAACTGCCAGTTGACATTGGTTTCTGTAACACGAGGAATTATATTGGAAGTACCTTCTCCCGTCCAGCGATCCAGGATTCGTGTTGTATAATTCGCTTGTTTATTGGTATGGTTCCGATAAGACTGTACGATCTTATTACCTAATGAACCGTATGCATTGACCGAGAAATCAAATCCTTTATAATCCAGTCCGATGTTGAACCCATAGGTAAAATCGGGCATGCCTACCCCCAGATTGACCTTATCCGAAGCATTGATAATTCCATCATTATTCTGGTCAACATACTTGACATCGCCCGGTTTGACATCGGCTTGCAGTATCCCACGTCCAGCTGTTTTCCATGCTTCGATTTCGGCCTGATTCTGAAATAATCCATCGGTCTTATACCCCCAGAAATAACCGATGGGCAGGCCATTGGCTGCGCGGTAAAACTCTTCTGAATTATCGTACAACATGGCAGTCTGTCCATGTATTATCCCATCTTCTGTGGGAATTTGTCCGACCTTGTTCTTATTGTAGGCACCATTAACGCCAAACCGGTACTTCACTTCATTGATCTTGTCCGACCAGTTAAAGGCGAGTTCCACACCTGTATTTTTCACATCGCCACCATTGATAAAAGGAGGCAGCGTACCCGTCGTTGCCAATACAGGTGCTGTTACCAACCAATCCTTGGTTGTTTTTACATAAAAATCAGCCACGACGTCCAGTCGGTTGTGCGCAAACTTCGCATCGAATCCGATATTCGTCTGCTCCGAAGTTTCCCAGGTTAACTTAGGATTGGACAAGCGGCTGGGATAAGCCCCGGGGATATTCTTGTTGCTGGTCCCGAAAACATAATGCGCCCCGGGGTTTGACGATGTGATACCTGTTGAAGTGCTGATGGGGGCTGCATACTGGAAGTCGGCAATATCCTGATTGCCCACCTGCCCCCAGGATGCGCGAAGTTTGAAAAAGTTGATTCCGGCAAAATTCTCCCTGAAGAAGTCCTCCGAAGAGATCACCCAGCCTGCTGATACCGAAGGAAAATATCCCCAGCGGTTTGCTCTCGAAAATTTAGAAGAGGCATCAGCGCGCAGAGTAGCATTCAGCAGATACTTTTCTTTATAATTATAGCCCAACCTTCCGAAATAGGAGACTCTTCGTGTCACATTTTCCGGACGGCCCGAAACTGTACGTGTCTCAACGACGTTACCCTTCTCGTCCAGATGGGCCTGTCCTGTGGTGTTGTCCAGATAAGCATGGGCAAAATCGTTGAACTGCGACAGCAGATTCCAGTTTGATCCCGACAGATAGGTGCCCTGATAGCGCAGGGACTCCATCCCCACCATTGCCGAAAAGCGGTGATCTGTATGAAGATCAAAATCGTAGGATGCTGTATTCGTCCAGGTCAGGGTATGCCCCTTGCTCATATTTTGTGAAGTTGTCGTATGGTCCTGATTGTAGGTGTAAATCGAGAAGCGGTACAATGGTGTAAAGCTCCTATATTCCGAGGCGTAGTAATTAAATCCCAACAAAGAGCGGACTTTCAGTCCTTTGATTGGTTCCACTTCAGCAAAGACATCGGCCAATAATTTCTGTCCGTCATTGCTATTGTTCGAATTGGTCATCATCACACCATAGGGATTGCTATCCCCATTGTACCAAGGCGAATTCGAGGTATCGTTAAAAGGGCTGCCGTAAAGACCGTTGTCCGAGTAGACGGGCGATAGCGGAGAAGTCGCAAAAGCTCCGCGCAAGGTATTGTTATATTGGTTTCCGACGCTTATCCCGCGATTTTTGATATAATTAAAGTTGAGATGCTGACCGATTTTTAGAAAATTATCGAAGAGTTTGTGCTCCGAATTGCTCCTAAAACCATAGCGTTGATAATTCGATACATCCTTACCTCCGACAATCCCCTCCTGACTGATGTAATTTAAGGATAACGCGTAGGTAGATTTTTCGGAGCCGCCTGTCAGTCCAACATTGTAATTGTCCATCTTAGCGTTGTCCTTAAACATATAATCGAGCCAATTGGTATTGGCCAGCCCCGGCATACTGTCGAAATCAATTACAGATGCACCGGAATTGAGGGACTGTTCGTTCATAATGAGTTTGTATTGCGCCGCATCCAGCAACTTGGCTTTCCGTGCCACATTCTGTATCCCCGTATACCCGTCAAAGGAAAGCATACTCTTGCCTGCAGCCCCCATCTTGGTCGTGACCAGTACCACTCCATTTGCGGCCTGCGAGCCATAGATCGCAGCAGAGGCAGCATCTTTTAATACGTCTATCGACTGAATATCTGCCGCATTCAATACGGAGATATCTCCTCCGGGGACACCATCAATAACATACAATGGTCCAGAGTTACCGATGGTCCCCAGTCCACGGACGACAACCTTCATGTCGGCCCCGGGCTGCCCAGAGGTAGAAGCGATGGAGACCCCCGGCGCTTGTCCCTGTAGGGACTGCAAAGGATTCAGCTGATTGCGCTTCTGTAGATCCTCGCCTTCCACTTTTAAGTTGGCCCCGGTATTCAGTTTCTTCTTTTGAACACCGTAGCCTATCACAACCACTTCATCGAGATCCGAAGTTGTCGGTTGAAGCCGGATAACCATGCTGGGGCCCGTGACAGTGACTTCCTCTGTTTTATACCCTACATAAGATACCGTCAAAGTAGAACCTTTTGCGGCGGTCAATGAGAACTTTCCCGATTCATCACTGCTTGTCGACACCTTCTGATTCTTTACCGTAATACTTGCTCCACCGATCGGCAGACCTGTGTCCGCAGAAACAACCGATCCTGTCAGGGACTGCGCCCAGACCAACGAGCTCATGCCAGTCATTGCCACCACGGCAATTCCCCTGCTCAACAACTGTTTGCTTATCATATGATTTGATTTAAAATTGGTTTTTACTTAGTTTAATTTGATCTGTAAAGCATCCCCCGAATAGCTGATCGTCTTCGCTTTCTTCGCCCGGGCATCAAGACCAGCAGCATGCTTGTCATGAACGAAAATCACATTGAATTTCCTGGTCTGCAACATGCCATCAAATGTCCCTGTCCGCTTCGCAAATGACAGTGTTCTGGTAGCATCCACATATTGGATATCAATACGGCTGTATTTTCCTTTTTCGTAGTTGTAATTGGTACCCTCATCTTCATAAAGTGAAAATTGACCATCGGCACCTGCATAAATGTAGAGGTCAAGAACCTCCTGCTTTTTTTCATCTGTATATTGTATCGCTGCACCGACAGGAAGTATCGTTCCAGCTTTGACAAAGACTGGTATCCGCTCATAGGGCGCCGGGACCATCAGATCCTGTCCACCCTTTGTTTTCTCTCCCTGATAGAGATCATACCAGTCCACGCCTTTAGGGAAATGAACTTTTCTGCTGTTTGCTCCTTTTTCTGTTACCGGGCTGACCAACAAACTAGGCCCCCAGAGGTACTGGTCATTAATATCGTAGCCATCCTTGTCTGCCGGGAAATCCATCGCCAGAGCCCGGATCATGGAATAATCCTCGAAAAATGTCTTCGCAGCCAAACTATAATTATAGGAAAGCAATTTGTAACGTAGATTAATAGCGTAAACCATACTCTTATAAGCCGGATGTCCATCCGGTGCAATGTTAAACGGCTCGCGAAAGGGAAATTGACCGTGGGCCCTAAATAATGGCAAAAACGAGCCATATTGGTACCAGCGGCTGTTCAGCTCCCGCCATTCCTCCAGATCTGTCGCGTTCGGCTGATGGAATCTATTCTCGACAAGGAACCCCCCGGCGTCCATTGTCCAGTAGGGTGTACCGGACATCGAAAAGTTAATTCCGCCAGCGATCTGGTCCTTCATATCGTGCCATCTGGAGGCAATATCCCCGCTCCAGGCCGCCGCCGCATACCGCTGCTGTCCGGCAAAGAATGACCGGGTCAGGATAAATACCCTCTTATTGGGGTCTGTAGCGCGCTGCCCCTCATAGATGCCTTTCGCATTTTGCAGGGGAAAAGCGTTATAATAGCGTACCGAGGACCCAATGCTGGGCTGGAAGACAGACTTGCGTTCATCTAAATCGATATTCGAATGGATATCTGGTTCGCTGGCATCCATCCACCAGGCATCAATACCGATTTTGAACAAGTTGCTGTCCAGCAATCGCCAAAATGCATCCCGCGCACCTTTACTAAAGGGATCATAGAAAGTTGACGTGTATCCTTTTCCGATCCAATCTTTGCGACCGTCGTAAATATTACGGGGATAAATCCATTTGTTGTCCTTAAACTCCCGATAGACCGAGGACTCCTCGTTGATTTTTGGCCATGCCGAAATCATGATCTTAAAATGCTGGTCGTGAAGCTTACGCACCATCGCCGCTGCATCAGGGAAACGTTCCACATCGAACTTCTGGCTACCCCAGTCATTTTCGGCCCAGTATGACCAGTCCTGTACAATGTTGTCGACCGGAATCCTGCGCTTCCGGAACTCTGCCGCAACAGCTTCTACTTCAGTTTGAGTTTTATATCGCTCTCTGCTCTGCCAGAATCCAAAGCTCCAAAGCGGCATGATGGGAGCCTTACCCGACAACAACCGGTACCCCGAAATAACCTCATCCATGGATTTGCCTTGGATAAAATAATAATCTATTGCATCACCAGCTTCGGAATTAAAGGAAAACAGATTTTTACGTGTATCCGGAACCGGGCTTTGCCAATTCAGCGTAAAATAAGATTCACCGCCGTCGGGAATCCATTCCATCCGGATTTTATGCTGCTCGCCTTTGGCTATTTCCTTTTCAACTTCAAATGTACCTGCATTCCAGGACTGACGCCAGCGATCGGCCATCAGCTCACCATCAATCCAGACCTTCATATAGCCCGAGTATTTAAAATGCAGAATGTGCTTGCCAGAGTAGGGAGATGATAAGCTTCCCTCGTAGATAACTTTGCTCGCAGCCAGTTTGATGTCTTTCGGAAATTTATGCTGATCAGTCAGATAACCGTAGTCAATGATCGATTCGGGGCGGGATAAAAAGACTTTATCCGAATCATTACGGTCCACATAAGTCGCCGTCAGCCAGCCCTGCTCCCCTTCCTTTGAAAAAAGCTTAAAGGCGTTCAATGGTAATAAAGGACGTACGTCCCCAGCCTTCGTAATAGAATAGTTATGCCATAGCACACCATAATTGTTCGTCGACACAAAAAACGGAATGCCGATTTCGGTATTATACTGCAGCAAGGTAACCTGCTTACCCCGATTATAGTTCATGACTGCATTTTGATGCTGCCCAAGACCATAAATACCTTCATCCGGGTGGACGATAAAGTCCTGATTGATCCGGTAAAATGAATCTCCATTATAGCTATCTGCTGTAAAGGAGCCCGAATTTCTTTTGGCTTCCTTAAAGATTGGCCGGCCATTTAAATCCAGAAACTCGACGTTTCCGTTCAGTCGGGAGACAACAGCCTGTAAACTGGAGGTCAGCACGTTTACAGTCGAGTCCGTGGGTCTGACCGCCAATGATCGGACCTGACGGCGTAAAGAATCCACTATGGTCAGGCTCGACTGAGCTGGATAGGCGGTTCCGCTGGGAACGGCAGTCACGCGAACAATCTTGTCAGTGATAACATCTACATAAACGTCCTGATCAATGGACGTGGCGGAATTTTTGAAGCTTACTTTAATACCGGTCGCCGTCTTTTCATAACTGGATCTGTTGACCTGGGCCGATCCCTGCTGTGCAATTACGAACAGCATCAGACCACTTAAAGCATACGTGAGTTTGCGCATATAATAAGATTTATTTGGTTATAATGTTCCCTTGGTTATTTCTATCCTTTGCCACCAAAGGATAATTCAAAGGTAGTGTGCAACCGGTTGTTTATAGGTTATGATTTGTTAACAATTAGGGGCTGATTTGTTAACTTCTTCATCGCTACCGACGAAAACAATAGAATTAAATCACTGTATACAAACTATTTGCGATAATAAGACGGTAAATTACCGAAAGCAGATTTAAAGTATTTACTGAACTGTTTAGGATTGCCAAATCCCACGGCGTAAGCAATTTCGGCAATGGATAACTTCGAATTCTGAACTAGATGCATAGCGCGTTTCAAACGGATATGCCGCACATATTCGGTAGGAGAATAACCGGTAATGGCAAGCACTTTTTTGTACAGTCCGACACGGGTAATATTCATCCTCTTCGCCAGCAATTCTACGGACAGCGCAGAATCGCTCAGATCTTTTTCGATTTCCGTAATCAATGCCCGGATGAACTGTTCGTCCGCAGACTCGATCTCAGGTTGTACGAGGTCTACTTTGATCTGTTTCTGATAACGCCTGACGAGGTTTTGCTGCTGACCAAGGATCTGTGCAAGCTTTGATTGTAATAGTTCAATATGGAAGGGTTTGTGAATATAATCAGTCGCCCCAGCCCGTAGCGCCTCTACCTCAGTCCGCTGGTTGACCACGGCAGTTACGATCAAAACAGGAATATGGTCCAGTTTGCCCTGGCCTCTTACATAACGGCACAAGTCCAGCCCACTTTCTCCGGGGAGATTCAGGTCTGCGATGATTAAATCGATCGGCTGTCGACTGAGCTGCTCTTTCGCTAGGCCGACCGTTTGCGAACGAATGATGACATAGTTCGGACGCAAACATCTTTCCATATAGTGAAGGAAATCGGCATCATCTTCCACCAACAAAATACGAGGGTTCCCAGCCGGTAGATTTGGTTTCTGTTCCACCTCAGGTTCAGCTGCCTGTATGGGCAGCTCCACATAAAATCGCGTCCAGTCCGAATCACTCGAAACCTCAATTTTCCCGTTCAAAAACTCCACATATTCTTTGACGATAGACAGCCCAATGCCTGTGCCCTGATTCAATTTACCATTGGGAACTTCCAGCTGAAAATATCGTTCAAAAATACGCTGCTGAAGTCTATCGGGAATTGGTACGCCCTGATTTTTCACTTCGATATAGACGCTTTTTCCAAGATTAGTACCGCCAATGCCGGCCTGAACACATACAGTTCCCATTGTTGGGCTAAACTTGATCGCATTGGAAACTAAATTAAAAACAATACTCTCCAGCTTGTTTTTGTCAAACCAGGCCGAAAAAGAGCTTGGGACGAGATCCAGGTCCAGCCTGACCTGACTGGTTTCCGCTAATGCTGAAAAGGCCTGTACCTGTTCATGGATGAATCCCATGATATCTCCATACTCGGCGCGTAATTCCAGTTGACTGCGTTCCAGCTTTCTGAAATCCAGCAGTTGGTTAACGAGCTTGAGAAGACGATCGGCATTTTTTTTGATCAGGCTCAGATCGGCTTTTTTATGCTCATCCTCTTCTTGACTCAGCAACTGCTGCGTAGGCGTTAGGATCAAACTGATCGGCGTCCTAAATTCATGGCTGACATTCGTAAAGAAGCGTGTTTTCAATGCATCGAGCTCCTTAGCCTGCAGTGCCTGCTCCTTCGCGAGGTACAGCTGATTGCGTGTTCTGGCCCGTAATTTGGTCAGATAATAGAATATCCATAAAAGGCTGAACAATACACCGGCGTAAAGTGCAAAAGCCCAAGTGGACCGCCAGAATGGGGGCTGTATATCAATCGTCAATAATAGCACTTTTTCAGACCAATGGTGTGTGTCCAGTGCATGCCGGATATAGAAACGGTAAGCCTTTGCATCCAGATTGGTAAAGTTGGCACGTAGAGTCCCCGGCTCAAAATCAAACCACTCGTCACTCAGCCCAATAAGCTGATACTGGTAAAGGCCGCTGTTTTGCTGCAGATAGTCAAATGTTGACAGTTCCAGGGAGAGCGCGTTCAGGTTATAAGGCAGCTTAAGTTCTTTCAGGTTGTGCAATGACTGATCGTAGATCACCCGCCCAGCAAAAGCTTCGCCGACGGCCACCCGTTTATTGAATAGGTAGATGTTAGATAAAACCGGCGTAGGCATCCCCTGTTCACTGACAATGGCCTCGGGATCAATAAAGTTGAATCCTTTAGGACCACCAAAAACGAGCCGCCCATCGCGTAGCTTTAATGCAGCATTTTCATTAAAAACATTACCCTGCAATCCCAGCTCCTGCTTAAAATTCCGGACAATGAACTTGCCCGGGTCTCCTGAAGCCACAATTTCCGAAAGCCCCTTATTGCTCGATGCCCAGAGGTTGCCCTTATTGTCCACCAAAAGTGCCAATAGGGCATCATCGCTCAGTCCGTCCTTCTGTGTAAGGTAACTGATGTGCCCGTCCTCGATGACGTGTAGACCATCCTGGGTAGCAGCCCAGATCCGCCCGCGCCGATCCTCCTTGATATCATAGATCAGGTTATTCGACAACCTTGGTGAACTATTGGTATTGAAATACTTGATTTGGCCATCAGAATCTAAACGTGCCATCCCAGTAGCTGTGCCTATCCATAGCTGTTTTTTGGAATCTTCAAACAATACGGAGATATAATTGCTCGTTAGGGTATCTCGCCGCTGGTTGATCGCCTTGGAAAATACCTCCGTCTTCCGGTCAAACAAATATAGTCCGCCGCCGAGTGTGCCAACCCAAAATCTGCCGGAGCTATCTTCATAAACTTCCCAGACGCTGTCATCATTTAATTGCCCCGCTCCCGCGCCACGGACGAACGTCCGGAAGTTTTTACCGTCAAAACTGCACAAACCACCTCTATAGGTGCCTATCCAAAGGAGACCATCGCGATCTAGGTGCAAAGAAACGATCACGTTGCTGCTCAAGCTATTGGCCTGTCCAGGGTGATGCATATATTGGGTAAACGTTTTTTTGGAAATATCATAATAAAGAAGTCCCCCACCATTTGTTCCGATCCACAGATTCCCCTTCCGGTCTTCCACAAACTTATTGACATCGTCAAAGGGCAGTGATCTCGGTAACCCCGGGTAGTTTTTAATCAACGGGAACAACAGTAGGTTGGGGTGATAATAGCTAATACCGCCTTTATATGTGCCTACCCATATAATCCCCGACTGGTCCCTGTACAATGCCGTTATGCTGTTGTAAGGCAAGCTTCTGAGATCATATCGATCATTACGAATGATTTCGATTTTTCCATTTTGCTTATTAAATGCATTGATCCCACCGTGGTCGGTGCCCAGCCAGATTAAGCCTTGGGTATCTTCCACAACATTCCCCACAAACGGATTGGACAATTCGGACTGTAGATGTCTAACCCTACCAGTCTGTGGATGCAGCCAGTAGGCCCCCACTGGTTTGTCTTTGGCATATACCCATAGATCTCCATCGCTATCTTCAAATATATTCAGATTAACCTGCTTATGTGCCAAGGCTAGCTGGGCAACTTTGTGGCTCTGAAGGGACCGCAAGTCTGTCCGACTGAGCAAACCGTCTTCATAAATAATCCAGATAGACTGCTCACGTCCGCGGATAACGTCAGAGATCCGGCTCTGCTGATACCATGGAGATATGCTACGAAAGTTTCCCTTCGCCGCATCATATACGACTAGCGAACGGTCAGCATACAATAAGGCAAATTTCCCACTACCAAGAGGACGTATAGTGTATACATCCTTGGCTGGCAATCCTCTACCGGCCAACACGGAGTCCACCCGCTGAATGATAGTCCCTGTCCGCTGGTCAAAAATATTCATTTTATTGCTGGTACGTATCCATACATCTCCTTCGGGACCTTCGAATAAACCGGATATAACGTTACTGCTGAGTCCCTGCTCCTTATTACCAGAATAGCGGAAATTGGTAAACTGCATACCATCAAATCGGCTCAGGCCCGATTCCGTGCCAAACCAGAGATAATTGTATTGATCTCTCAGCGCGCAATTGATGTGGTTGTGGATCAGCCCCTGATCGGAGGTCAAGGTCCGAAACGGATACATATTGGTCTGGGCGAAAACAGCTGACTTCCCGAATAGAATTAAAATACAGAGAAGTATACGGTATGCTAAAGATGATTTTTTCTGCCTCATTGGTTATGCTTCTCCAATGATACAAAAATTGATTTATAAAAAAAAGGCGATATGTTTTGCATATCGCCTTTTGTATCATGTCGAATAATGGAATTATCCGTTTGACAAAGCTGCAGCGCCAGATACGATTTCGGTCAGCTCGGTTGTGATCGCTGCCTGACGCGCCTGGTTGTAAGATAATTTGAGTGATCTCAACAGGTCACCCGCATTTTCTGTTGCTTTATCCATCGCTGTCATACGTGCACCATGCTCGGAAGCATTGGAATCCAACACAGCTTTATATAATTGAATCTTGATGGCTTTGGGAATTAGTTCTTCGATGATCTTCTCTTTGGAAGGTTCGATGATATAATCCACTTCAGCTTCTATTTTTGCTTTATGCGTATGTTGCGTTTTATCTTCTGCAGGTAATAACGGTAAAATCTGCTCCGTTGTCAGCTCCTGAACAGCTGCATTTTTGAATTGGTTATACACCACTTCAACACGGTCAAAATTACCTTCCTTGAATTGTTCCATGATAAATTCTGTCACCATCGAAACAGATCCAAAATTCAAATCCGAAAACAAATCCGAGTGGTTGGCGATCATATTGAAGTTACGCTTTGCATAAAAGTCGTAACCCTTTTTTCCAATACCAATGATACTTAAATTACCTTTTGCATGTTGCTCAGCATATTTATTAAAAATCAAGTTATTGGTTGCTTTGATTACATTCGCATTGAATGCTCCAGCCAGCCCTCTGTTAGAAGAAACAACAACGATCAACACCTTATTTGGCTCACGGTCTATGGTGAACGGAGAATTGTTTCCTTCCACACTTGCAGAAACGTCTGCCAAAATATCTCTTAGTTTATTCGCATATGGTCGCAATTGTAAGATAGCGTTAGTAGCGCGCTTCAATTTAGCAGCCGAAACCATTTTCATAGCTTTCGTGATCTGCTGTGTTGATGTTACGGAGGTGATCCGGTTTCTTACTTCTTTTAAATTTGCCATATCTAAGATTGGAGATAGGAGATCTGAGATAGGAGATTTAAGAAATCTTTCAAAGACATCTCAAATCTCAAATCTATCATCTCACATCTGATTAATATTTTGATGCTAAATCTTTAGCTACTGTTTCTAATACTGCAGTCAACTCATCTGTAAATTTACCAGCTTTGAAAGCGGCCAAAACTTCTGGATGACGTTGCTCCAATTGTGTTAAGAATTCTTCTTCAAATTCTCTTACCTTGTTGACAGGAACATTACGCAACAAACCTTTTGTTCCGGCATAGATGATCGCTACTTGCTTCTCTACTGACACAGGAGAATATTGTCCTTGTTTTAGGATCTCCACGTTACGGACTCCTTTGTCCAATACAGCTTTTGTAGCCGCATCAAGGTCTGAACCGAATTTTGCAAAAGCTTCCAGTTCACGGTACTGCGCCTGATCCAGTTTTAAGGTACCCGATACTTTCTTCATCGATTTGATCTGAGCGTTACCACCCACACGGGATACGGAGATACCCACGTTGATCGCAGGACGGATACCGGCATTGAATAAGTTGGACTCCAAGAAAATCTGACCATCTGTGATGGAAATTACGTTGGTTGGAATGTATGCCGAAACGTCACCTGCCTGCGTCTCAATAATCGGAAGGGCTGTCAATGAACCACCACCTTTCACCAAATGTTTGATAGACTCCGGAAGATCGTTCATGTTACGTGCGATATCATCTGATGAGTTGATTTTCGCAGCACGTTCCAACAAACGACTATGCAAATAAAACACGTCACCAGGATATGCCTCACGACCCGGTGGACGACGCAACAACAAAGATACCTCACGGTAAGCCACAGCTTGTTTAGACAAATCGTCATAAACGATCAATGCTGGACGGCCTGTATCGCGGAAAAACTCGCCGATAGCAGCACCCGCCATTGGCGCGTAAAACTGAAGCGGAGCAGGATCAGCAGCAGAAGCAGCAACCACAACGGTATAGGCCATAGCACCACGCTCCTCTAATGTACGCACGATATTTGCCACTGTAGAGTTCTTCTGACCAACAGCAACATAGATACAAAATACAGGCTGACCTGCATCGTAGAATTCTTTCTGGTTTAAGATCGTATCGATACAAACCGCAGTCTTACCTGTCTGACGGTCACCGATAACCAACTCACGCTGACCACGGCCTACCGGAATCATCGCATCAATCGCTTTGATACCTGTTTGCAATGGCTCTGTTACAGGCTGACGGTAGATAACACCAGGAGCTTTACGCTCGATCGGCATTTCATACAATTCACCTTGAATAGGCCCTTTGCCATCGATTGGCTGACCCAATGTATTCACCACACGTCCCAACAATCCTTCTCCAACTTTGATGGATGCAATACGGTTGGTACGTTTAATCGTATCACCTTCTTTGATTTCATCCGAAGGACCCAAAAGAACGACACCGACGTTGTCTTCTTCTAAGTTTAATACAATACCTTGTAATCCGTTATCAAATTCAACCAACTCACCGGACTGAACTTTAGTTAAGCCGTAAATACGAGCAATACCGTCACCCACAGCAAGTACGGTACCCACTTCCTCTAGTTCGGCTTCTGATTTAAAGCCCGACAATTGTTCTCTTAAAATTGCCGATACTTCATCTGGTCTTACCTCTATCATTTTAATTATTATAAGGGGTTTTTTGATTTATTTTACTTTGCAGGATCAGAGCTTATTAATTTCCCTGATTCAAATATCTTTCTAACTTATTCAATTTACCAGCAATACTTGCATCAATTTGGCGGTCGCCAATATTGACCACAAATCCGCCAATCAGACGGCTATCAACCTTATTGGTCAAAATCACCTGTGCGTTGGTCTCTTTTGCAAGTACGTCTTTCATCGCTGTTAAATTAGCTTCCGAAAGCGGTGCCGCGGACGTTACTGTCGCTTTTACAATACCTTTTACCTCATTGTACTCACGGATAAATTCCTGAGCGGTAGCATAAACGATGACACCACGACCTTTGTTGATCATGATCTTAAAAAAGGCTAAGATAGTCGGATTGATCTTATCTTTAAATAAAGCATCCAATACACTTTTCTTCTTGTCCAATGGCACAATAGGATTGGCTAAAATAGCCTGCAATTCTGAACTGGATTTCAACACAGCGATAAACGACTCCATATCCGTTTTGATAGTCTCCAATGAGCCTTGCTCGCTAGCCAAATCAAGTAAAGATTTTGCGTATCTCGATGCAACTTTAAATACTGACATATTCTCTTTCGTAATTTAAGTGACCGGATTAGTTCAATTTAACATCATTAAGCAAATCTGCTACTAAAGCTTCCTGCTTACCTTGGTCCTCAAATTCTTTTGTTAACACTTTGCGAGCGATATCCAAAGACAAAGACGAAACTTGTGATTTCACTTCAGCCAAAGCCTTATTCTTTTGTTCATCGATTTCTGCTTTTGCCTGCGCAATCATCCTTGCACCCTCAGCTTGCGCCTGAGTTTTAGCTTCAGCAACGATTTTCTCTTTTAGCTCTTTTGCTTCTTTAAGGATAACATCACGTTCTGCACGAGCTTCTTTCAGTAATTGTTCGTTTTCATTGGTCAAACGAGCCATCTCCAATTTAGCTTTCTCCGCAGCTTCCAAAGCATTAGCAATTCCTTGCTCACGCTCATCCAAAGCATTTACGATAGGTTTCCAGGCAAACTTGCCTAACAAAAAGATCACAACCAATAAAATGATTAGTTGCCAAAAGAACAAACCGTACGAGAACTGATTAATTAATGCTTCCATTTATATACAATTGTAAATTATAATTTTCTTTTGTCTGTATTTTTTTGTTTAAATACAGTCTGCAACCAACCGTTGCAAACTGTATCTAGTAAACTTTTAATCAGCTTGGATTATTTACCTAAGATTAAAGCACCGAATGCTAAACCTTCAACTAAGGCACCAATGATGATCATCGCAGTTTGAATTTTAGATGCTGCTTCTGGTTGGCGAGCGATAGCTTCCATAGCTGAACCACCGATTTTACCTAAACCTAAACCTGCACCGATTACGATTAAACCTGCTCCAATTAAGTTGTACATAATAATTATTTTATAAAATTTAACAAAAAAATTCAATTAGTGATGTGCGTGCTCTTCAACAGCCATACCGATAAATAGGGATGACAACATCGTGAAGATAAAGGCTTGTAAAAACGCAACCAGTAACTCCAGGAAGAACAACACCAAAGTCAACAACATAGACACACCGATACTACCGGGAACCGTCAATTGTTGTTGGAATAAATAGACGATTGCTATCAAGCCCATTACTACAGAGTGACCTGCTGTAATATTCGCAAATAAACGCAACATCAACGAGAAAGGTTTTGTAAACATCCCCAAGACCTCGATAGGTGCCAAAATAAATTTAAACGGCACAGGTACCCCCGGCATCCAAAAGATGTGCTTCCAGTAATCTTTATTTGCTTTAATATTGGTGATAACAAAAGTGAATAAAGCCAGACATAAGGTTACTGTGATATTTCCGGTAACGTTAAATCCTAGCGGCGTCAATCCCAATAGGTTTAACACAAAAATCAGGAAAAATACAGACAGTAAGTACGGCATAAACTCTTTGTAACGATGCCCGATATTTGGCACGGCCATTTCGTCACGAACATATAAAACTAAGGGTTCTAACACCCGACCTACACCTTTTGGCAAGTTGTTGACACCTTTTTTATAGGTCTTCGCCAAACTTGTAAAGCCCCAGAACAACAAGAAAGCCGCCAATAATAAACCTACTACGTTCTTTGTAATAGAGAAGTCTAAAGGTTTTGCATTTGTTGGATGATGCTGTTCATCGTAGTTAATCGTGCCAGCAGCATCTGTCTTATAGATTTTGCCATGATATAGCGCATAGTATTGACCATTTTTCTCAACAACAGACTCACCATGATGAAATTCACCCGAAGAGAAAACAACCAATCCATTATCAATAAGAATTACTGGCAATGGAAAACCATAATGTTTTCCTGCTTTTTTATCGGTGAACAAAGAAAAATAATGATCATCTTGCAAGTGATGTTGACTATACTCTTTGATCTCCTCAGCTTGGGTTTTAGGCGCATCCCCGTGCGCTTCTTCAGCTGCTTTTAAGGTAAAAGGATTGACAGCAAGAAAAATTACTGCAAATAATAAAAGTGCTCTCTTAAGATTCACCATTTCAGATTACTATTGAATAATAAAAAATTTTGCGCAAAAATACAATTTTATTTGGCATTCTCAGCATTTGTTCAAACTTTTTCCAAAAATAGTTTAGACCTTTTTATCTGCTTGATTTAAAGCATTAAAAGCGATGTATACATCGACAAACAACGAGATAAAAAATACGACCAAAAAGTTATATTCGATAAAGTCATTCTCAAAGGTATTTAGCCCATCTTTGATATAGATAAAAGCTGCAACTGCCTTTAATAATACCAGACCCAAAAAAAGAACGCCCAACTTTTCGGGCATGGACCAGCGGGCAAAAAACACCAACACTGCAACGAGCAACGAGGAGCACAAACCAAAGCCATACATTCCCAGTAGGCTGTAGGAAGTTTGTGACCAATACAGGCCCAGCTGCATACCCGACAACACTAAATAATGCGCCATGAAACTAGCCACAAAAACGATCAGCAGCAGTAGCACGCTTTTCAGATAACTATTCATTCTTATTAATTTGATTTGCTTGCTTGATGAACTGGTACAAAGATACAATCACGCCTAAAAGCGTCAGGCCCTTCATACCCCATTCACCTGCAATCGCATATTTTTCGTCCAACCAACTGCCGACCCAGTAAAATAAATAAATGGTAATCCCCATCTGTATCGGCATGGAGGTAAACACGATCCACTTGTTAATCTTCTTATTGGTTTTTTCCTCTTTCAATTAGCTTATAATAAAGGTTGACAAATATACATCATAATTCGTTATACCTTACAACCCTAAAACTTTTTGTCCAATTTTAATATCTGGATAATCTACATCTGCTCCCAGAAGCATTTTAAGTTCAGATGATGACTTGTCGGGATGAGTCCGGATAACTTCTACGATGCGGTCCAGCTTGTCCTGGCTGATCAGCTCGGTAGCTTCCACTTCCGTGCCAACAAAATTGATCAGATGCCCATAGATTGTGCCCGCAACCATACCCCGTTTGCTTGCAATTTCCGGAATACTCATACCGTCTTTAAACATTTCTAAAGAGATATCCTTTGTATCGAGCTTTTTGCTTCCTTCTTCATCTGCACCCTGCACCGCTAGCTCCTGTTTTTCTTTTGTTTTGACACGTTCGGCAACGTCAAGCATGGCCGTCTGAAAGTCTTCCCGTTTAGACAACGTTTCGGCAATGATCAGACAGTGCTGCAACTGCTCACGTTTGCGCTTATAATCCAGTAACAGCGCCTTTAGTTCGTCAATGTATTTCTTGGTTCGTTTTCTGATCTGATACTCTTCGATATGCTCGGTCAGCGCTTTGATCAGATCAGTATCCATCCGCGGCAAAAACCAGTTGACGGCGGCTGTCGACCGTTCGCAGATCAGGTCGTAATCAATCGCGTCTTTATCCCGAAGTAGATCATATAACAGCACAATAAACTTGTGTGCCACCTTTTCCTGTGTCTGCAGCTGACCCACCAGTTGCTGAAAGACCTCTACGGCTTTTTCCTTCCCATCAATATTCCGATCGTCCAGCGACTTTAGCAATTCAGAAGTTTCGGTCAACAGCCCATCCCAACGGAAACCATTCATCAAGATCTGCCCCAGATAGCTTCGCTGACATTGCTCCAGGATCTCCTGGATATTGGTTTGAGACTGTGCCCGCTGTGCAAATTCGACCACCTGATAGTCTGTCCGGATAGCATAAGGAGGAATGATGGATTTAAGCACCAGCCCCTCTAAACTCGTCAGCCGGCTTAAAGCCACATAAACCTGCCCAGCCGCAAACGATGTCCCCGCATCGATTATGGCTTTGTCAAATGTCAGTCCCTGGCTCTTATGAATAGTGATCGCCCAGGCCAGACGTAACGGAAATTGCGAGAACGTACCCAACACCTCTTCCTTGATCTGATCCTGTCCTTTGTCATAATTGTAGCGGATATTTTCCCAGGTTTCCCGTTTCACTGTTACCGGATCCGAGCCATCCGGAAAAGCCACTGTGACAGTACCATGAACGGTATCAATGTCCTTCACTGTACCTATTTTGCCATTATAATACTTTCGCTCATCACCCGAATCGTTTCGGATAAACATCACCTGTGCCCCCAATTTCAGTGAAAGGGTCTCCTCCGCCGGGTAAGCCCCCTGGGCAAAGTCGTCCTTCACCACCGCCTTCAAATTGAGCATCCTGCCCGGCAACGATGCCAGCTTCGCGCTGTTGATCTCATCGGCAATCCGGTTGTGGGAAGTTAAGGTAATATACTGTTCGTCGTCCTTCGGAACAAAATCTTGTTGATAATAGCTGTTTAAGGTCGTCAGCATATCACTTGTACATTGATTGTTACGGATAGCATTCAAAATCGAAATAAACCCCTCATCCTGTTGCCGGTAAATCTTATTAAGTTCGAGCATGACCAGCGGATTATCGCGCAGCACCTTTGCATTGAAAAAGAAGACCGAAGAATAATGATCACGCAGTATAGTCCATTCCGTGTCTTTCACTACCGGCGGCAACTGATATAAATCACCTATAAACAACACCTGAAGACCACCAAAAGGCCGCATATCCCGCCGTACCGACTGCAATATCACATTGATGGCGTCCAATGTGTCTGCCCGCACCATGGAGACCTCATCAATTACCAGCAGTTCGAGTTCCTGCAGAATGGCACGACGTTGCTTTGTAAGCTTAATGGTGCTGAATAAACGGGACTTATTATAAATATGACTATCCTGCTCATCCCAGCGCAGTTCATAATCTTCGACAAAAGTGCCAAAGGGAAGCCAAAACAAAGAATGTAGCGTGGTTCCCCCCGCATTCATTGCCGCTACTCCCGTGGGTGCCGTGATTGCCATTTTCTTATAGCTGTGTTCACGGATATATTTCAAGAAAGTCGTTTTTCCGGTACCTGCCTTCCCCGTGATAAATAGGTTCTGATTGGTCTGGTTGACAAATGCAACAGCCTGCATAAATGCGGTATTCTCCCGATCAACTTGAAAATTTGACATATTTTGAAATTAGATGATCACAAAACTAAGGATTTCATTTCGAAATCGCAGGCTGCCTTTTATTTGAAGAGTGACGGCAAAATACATTAATTTTGATGATTTTAATATAGCTAAAACGGTTAACTAAAAAATATTAATGATTTTTTTCTATATTTAGCTGCTGAATAAATGATCATAAATTTTTAGAAGTTTTATAACATGGCTATAGATAAAACCGCATTATTTGAAAAAGTGCAGGAAATGTTGACATCCAAAGGATTCAACATCGAGAAGTCGGATGCTACCCGTCCTTGGGGTGGCTTTTTTGTCATTGACGAATCACAGGCGCAGGAGTTTGCGAACGAATATTTCGGAGGGCTGGATGTGCAGGAATTAAAAATTTCCGGAAAATTAAGTCCAAAAATTCTGATCGTTGCGCCAGAGAAGAGACTTTCCTGGCAATATCATCACCGCCGTGCTGAAATCTGGCGCGTTATCCAGGGAAATGTGGGCGTTATGGTGTCGGATACCGATGAGGAATCGGTTGTTTCAACCTTACGTGAAGGCGAAACTATCCGTCTGCGCCAAGGACAGCGTCACCGCCTGATCGGATTGGACGGATTCGGTATTTTGGCCGAGATATGGCAGCATACCGATGCTGACAACCCTTCCGATGAAGACGATATTGTACGCGTTCAGGACGATTTTGGCCGATAAAAATTTCTATTGCCGCCGACAAAAGGGTGTCCGGAATAACCGGACATCCTCCGTTTTTGCGTACTGCTCCCTTCCCGCCCTCTTTCACATTCTTGGCTCTGTCCTTCTTTGAGCTCAACTTTCCTTCCACATCGCTGCTCTTCGTTATCCGACAGGCTTAGTCCAAAGCGTAGCTTAGCCCATATCCTCAACCTGCCACTCAATTTCCGGTCCATACTAGTCCTTGCCATTCCTGCAGCTGTCATATGCCATGATTTTTTCTTTATGATTACTTACATTAATTGTAAAAATTTCCCAGTAATGGACGATTTTTCAAATTTGATGAAAAACAGCCGATATCTAAAAAATTTAGTCTTTGCTGCTACCGATCATGGTTTATTTTTTATACTTTTGTTAGCTAAGTTCAACATAAATTTATGAGTACATACAACGAAGACAGCATTAGGTCCCTGGATTGGAAAGAGCATATCCGCCTTCGTCCGGGAATGTACATTGGAAAGTTGGGGGACGGTTCGGCCTATGACGATGGCATCTATGTTTTATTGAAAGAAGTCGTCGACAACTCGATTGACGAATTTGTGATGGGCGCCGGAAAGACCATCGACATTACGGTAAACGAAAATAAGGTTTCGGTACGGGATTATGGCCGGGGTATTCCAATTGGATCTGTGGTCGATGTTGTTTCTAAGATCAATACCGGGGGTAAATATGATAGTAAGGCGTTTCAGAAGTCTGTTGGCTTGAATGGTGTCGGTACCAAAGCGGTTAACGCGCTATCCAGCCAGTTTACCGTACAGTCTTATCGTCAAAATATCACCCGCATTGCGCAATTCTCCAAAGGCGAACTGATTAGTGATGAGCAAAAGGACACGACACAGCGCAATGGCACTGCCGTAACATTCTACCCTGACGACACGATTTTCAGAAATTACAAATACAGACTTGAATTTGTTGAAAACATGATCTGGAATTATGTTTTTCTGAATGCAGGTCTAACCATCAATTTTAATAACAAAAAGTTCGTTTCCGAACATGGTCTGAAAGATCTGCTGGAGCGCAATATCGATGCCGAGTCCATGCGCTATCCAATTATTCACCTGCGGGGTGATGACATCGAGATCGCTATGACCCACGGCCAGCAATATGGTGAAGAATATTATTCTTTTGTCAACGGGCAGCACACCACACAGGGCGGTACGCATCAGGCTGCCTTTCGTGAAGCCATCGTAAAGACGGTTCGCGAATTCTATAGAAAAGAATTTGATGCCTCAGATATACGGTCTTCTATTATTGGAGCAATTGCCATCAAAGTGCAGGAACCGGTTTTCGAATCACAGACGAAAACGAAGCTGGGTTCTCAAAGCGTAGGTCCTGAAGGTCCAACAGTACGTGGCTTCATCAACGACTTTGTCAAAAAAGCGCTGGATGACTATCTGCACAAAAACCCTGCTACAGCAGATGCCCTTCAGAAACGTATTCTGCAGTCGGAACGTGAACGCAAAGATATCGCCGGCATCAAGAAACTGGCAAATGAGCGGGCAAAAAAAGCATCCTTACATAACCGTAAGCTGCGTGATTGTAAAATTCACTTTAGCGACAAAAACGAACGTAATCAAGAAACCACACTGTTTATCACGGAAGGAGATTCGGCCTCCGGATCGATTACCAAATCGCGGGATGTACAGACCCAGGCAGTTTTCAGTTTGAAAGGAAAACCGCTAAACTCCTACGGCATGTCCAAAAAAATTGTGTATGAGAATGAGGAATTCAACCTGCTACAACACGCACTTAATATCGAAGATGGCCTGGATGGTTTGCGCTACAATAATATCGTAATCGCTACCGATGCGGACGTTGATGGCATGCATATCCGGCTTTTGCTGCTAACTTTCTTTCTGCAGTTTTTCCCGGATCTCGTAAAAGCTGGGCATGTGTCTATCCTACAGACCCCCTTATTCAGGGTGCGCAACAAAAAGGAAACCATCTACTGTTATTCCGACGAGGAAAGGCAGCGGGCCATCAGCAAACTCGGCGGCAAGCCCGAAATCACGCGCTTTAAAGGGCTTGGTGAGATTTCTCCGTCCGAATTTGGCCTGTTTATCGGAAAAGACATACGTCTAGATCCGGTCATCCTGTCAAAAGACAATAAGATTCAACAATTATTAGAGTATTATATGGGCAAAAATACACCGGATCGACAAAAACACATTGTTGAAAATCTCCGCGTGGAAGTTGACCTCGAAGAAGAACTCACAAAAAAAGCGGGTTAATTTAAACCCGCTTTTTATCAACTGACAACCTATTTCATGCACAACCAAACCTTAATTCTGATCCAATGTCAAGATGCCGTTGGATTGGTTGCGAATATATCAAATACGCTGGCCAAATATCAGCTCAACATCGTCACCATGCGTGAATATGTGGATGAAGAAGCCAACAAATTTTTTGTTCGCGTAGTATGCAATGGTTTATTCGCAGAACAGTCCCAGCTTGCCCACTCTTTGGCAGAAGTACTCCCGCCCTCGGCACAGATTCAGATCAACCCAAGTAACCGCAAAAAAATTGTTGTCCTTGTCACCAAAGAACATCATTGCCTTGCGGATATCCTGGTTAGACAGCATTTCGAAACCTGGGGTGCCGAAGTACAGGCCGTCATCGGCAATTACGACAGCTTACGTTCCTTTACAGAAAAATTTGAAATCCCATTCCACCACATCTCTCATGAGAATCTGTCCAGAGACGAATTTGAAACAAAACTTATCGACCAGATCAATCAGTACAGTTTCGATTATATCATTCTGGCTAAGTTCATGCGTATTCTCTCCCCCAATTTTGTCGCGGCTTTCGAAAACAAGCTGGTCAACATCCATCATTCCTTTTTGCCGGCTTTTATCGGCGCTAATCCTTACAAACAGGCGCACGCCCGCGGGGTTAAAATTATCGGTGCAACAGCCCACTTTGTAACTGACCAGCTCGATGAAGGCCCCATTATCGTCCAGGACGTCCGACATGTCAATCACACCTATACTGTGAAAGATATGGTGACTGCAGGAAAAGAAATTGAAAAAGCAGTATTGAGCAGGGCTATTCGTCTACTGAGCGAAGATCGCATCATGCTCAACGACTATAAGACGATCGTCTTTGAATAAAAAATGATCAGAAAACTCTATAAATAGACGAGCGGGACACTTATCCAAGGCCCCGCTCGTCTATTTTCTATATGTTGGTCCACAAATTATTTCGCCAGCTTGCGGAACTTACCGAAAACACCCAACGGTAATTTTGGTCCGGCCGTAGCCTGCAAAAATAGCTCACCAATTTCCAGGTTCTCAACCGCAGGGAAAGCCGTTTTGATTAAATTTTCAACAATTACCGACGAAAAGCCCAGAGAATAGGTATTTAAAATCAGGAAATGCTCCTTTGGGTCCAGTAATTGAACAACTTCGGTCATCATTTCCATAATATGATCTTCCAGCTTCCACTTCTCCCCCTTCGGTCCATGTCCGTATGCCGGTGGGTCTAGAATAATTCCATTGTACCGGTTGCCACGTTTTAGCTCACGTTTCACAAATTTCAACGCATCTTCCACTACCCAGCGGATATTATCCAGATTGGAAATCTCCATATTTTCATTGGCCCAGGTCACTACCTGTTTGATCGAATCCACATGAGTTGTATCTGCTCCCGCAGCCTTTGCAATCAGCGATGCCCCCCCCGTATAAGCAAATAGATTAAGTACTTTGGGATTTTCCGTTTTAAACGAGCGTACAGACTCTGAAATATAGTCCCAGTTGACAGCCTGTTCCGGAAAAATGCCTACATGTTTGAATGATGTAAGTCCCAGTCTAAATTTGATCGCCACATCATTATTTTTATATTGGATATGCCAGCGGTCCTGGATTTTCGGATTTTTCTTTAGCCAGTCACCCGAAGTCGCCGATCGTCCCCTGAATTTAATATGGTACCTTTTGTTCCATTCCGCATCACCCAGCGCCTTCGGCCATACCGCCTGAGGTTCTGGCCGAATCAAAATAAGGTCGCCAAAACGTTCCAATTTTTCAAAATCACCACAGTCAATAAGTTCATAGTCCTTCCAATGCTGTGGCGTCAATAGTTGTATATCTGTTGTTGCCAAAATCAAATTTTTCCGACAAAACTAAGCTAAATTTCCTTGATATTGAAATTTCACCGCAGTCCCTACTTTTAAATAGGTCTGACAGCGGCTATCGGGAACACCATCCTTCGCCTTATTCACCTAAAGAAGCTTTTGCGCTCTTCATTAAAGGACTCGCAAAAACAAAATTATTCAGCTCCTCTACATCAGACCGCATCATATCCTTATTGGATCCTTCCCAGAACTTTTGCCCTTTATATAAGAACAAAATATACTCCCCAATACCCATTACCGAATTCATGTCATGCGTCACTACGACCGTCGTACAATTAAGTTCCTGGGTAATTTTTAGTATCAGCTCGTCAATGACGATAGACGTCTCGGGGTCTAATCCTGAGTTGGGCTCATCACAAAAAAGATATTTGGGGTTCATGCTGATGGCGCGGGCAATACCGACACGCTTTTTCATTCCTCCTGAAAGCTCTGCCGGGTACAGCTTATTACGTCCTTCCAGGTTCACTTGTTCCAGACAATGATTCGCCCGGTCCAATTTTTCCGATTTGGACATATCTGTAAACATGTCCAGAGAAAACATGATATTCTGTTCGACAGTCATCGAATCAAAAAGCGCTGAATTTTGGAAAAGCATACCAATTTCCTTACGGATGGGGACACGCTCTTCAAAATTCATGCGAGTAAAATCCTGACCATCGAAAAGGACCCTGCCTTTTTCCGGATGATGTAAGCCAACGATGCACTTTAGCAAAGTACTTTTGCCGGATCCGGATCCGCCGATAATCAGGCTCACCTTTCCGGGTTCAAAATTTGCACTGATTCCCTTCAGAACGTGATTATCGCCAAATGACTTATAAATATCTTCTATTTGAATCATATACCCTTTTTAAAGCATTAATGCTGTAATCACATAATCTGCTGCCAAAATAGTAATACAGCCCACCACAACAGCCTCGGTGCTGGCCTGACCCACCTCCAGCGCTCCCCCCTTCACTTTATATCCCTTATAAGCCGACACAGACGTAATGATAAATCCAAAAACGACAGCCTTAACCAATGCTACCGTTACTGTAAAGCCGTTAAAACTATCTTGGATACCCAAGATATAATCTGCAGGCGTTACCGCCCCCGAAAGGGACCCACCGACCAGTCCGCCGACCAGAGCACACACAATCGCTATAATAACCAGCATGGGTATCATTGTTACACCAGCCAATATTTTGGGCAATATCAGATAGCCCGGCGCGTTGATCCCCATGATCTCCAAAGCATCTATCTGCTCGGTAACCCGCATGGAGCCGATCTGCGAGGAAATCGATGAGCCGATCTTTCCCATCAAAACCAGTCCCGAAATCGTCGGCCCCAGTTCTAAAATGTTGGAATCTCTATTGATAGACCCAATGATGGAGTTCGGAATAAGGTCCGACACCATCTGAAAAGCAATCTGCATAGTCATTACAGCTCCGATAAAGGTCGAGATGATCACGATAAGTCCTAAAGAACCAATACCGATGTCGGTCATGGCCAGTACAGTCTCTTTCCAGTAGATACGCCCTTTCTCCGGCTTTTTAAACACCGATTTCAGTAATATCAGATATGCGCCAATGTGATGAAAAATCATAGTAACCAGTTAATTCGCGGTAATACCCATAATCGTATTATCCGTATCCAATGTATTTATTAAAGGTAATTAATTCCAGCAAATATATAAACAAGCAAAAAGCCAAAAAGTCGGAGAAAAACAAATTTACTTACCGATCAATTAGCGACATTTACCGAATTTTTATGTATAATAGCCTAATCTTTGGTACAGTATCCGCATAGGCAGCGTACTTTTGGGCTATATAACAAACGGAATTAGTCATGAATACACAACGTATAACAACCGGAATCACGATTCTTTTTATAGGAGTGATCTTATTATTGTCCCAGCTCAACAGTATTTCATTCAACTGGGTGGGCATTTTTAAGTATTGGCCACTGTTTATTGTGCTTGCCGGTATCCGTATGCTCGTCCCCAAAGATCAGCAGATAGGTCAGTTTATCGCCATTGGTGCTACAGTAGTCATTCTGGGCTTCCTGACTTTCGTCGGTCTTTCCACTCCCAAGGAGCCCCTGTTGACGCACTTGTTAAAAAATAAAGGTGTCAATATCAATGTGGACGACCCCAACGACAAAACGAACTATACGACACAAAAACTCGAGGTACCACTAGACACCAAAATTCAACGTGCAAAATTGAACATTGATCTCGGAGCGACTGCCCTGAAGAACGACAGCAGCACGACAACTGCACTTTTTACGGCGTACAACACCTCCAAGGAATACCTTTTGGGTATGACAACACAAGGAGACTCTCCTGATAAAATGAATATTACTTTAAAAGGCAAATTCAGAGACAAGGATTTTAACGGCAAAAACAACAATACATACATTGCGCTCAATTCCAATATCATTTGGAACCTGAATTTTGATATTGGCGCGATCGATGCCAAACTGGATCTTTCCCCATACAAAATAGAGGCGATAGACATCGACGCCGGAGCCACTAGCCTAAAACTTAAACTGGGACAGCCCATGGCGACCACCAAAGTCTCCATGGATACCGGAGCATCATCCGTCGAAATTGCCATCCCTAAGGACGCTGCATGCCGCATCACCAGCGACAATGCGCTCTCCTCAACGGATTATGAAGGTGACTTCTTAAAAAGTGACGGCTTTGTCAAAACCACCAATTACGATACGGCCACACATAAATTTGATTTTGACATCAATGGCGGCATAACATCGATAAAAATCAGAAGATATTAATTGCCGAAGGATATTTAGCCAAGAAAGCCTAACTTTGTGTTATATATGAACACAAGTAATATGTTGACTTTACCGGGAATCTACTGCAATTCCAAGGTAGATTATTCAAGATGGAAGACCAGGGAGATCCAGATTGGTGATGTCCCTATGGGCGGAGACAACCCTATCCGTATCCAAAGTATGACTACAGTGGACACGATGGACACCCTGGGATCTGTAGAGCAGACCATCCGGATGGTTGAAGCCGGCTGTGAATATGTTCGTATCACTGCGCCAAGCATCAAAGAAGCACAAAATTTAGCCAACATCAAAAATGAGCTCCGCAAGCGGGGGTATAAGGTGCCGTTGGTTGCCGATATCCATTTTACCCCGAATGCAGCTGAGGTAGCGGCACGTATCGTCGAAAAAGTACGTGTCAACCCAGGCAACTATGCCGATAAAAAGAGGTTTGATCAACTCTCTTATACAGAAGAGGCCTATAAACTCGAACTAGAACGTATCTATACCAAATTTGCACCTTTAGTCAAGATCTGTAAAGAAAATGGCACTGCAATGCGTATCGGGACCAACCACGGTTCGCTATCTGACCGGATCATGAGTCATTATGGTGACACCCCTGAAGGGATGGTGGAATCTGCCATGGAATTCATACGGATGTGTGAAGACCTCAATTTCTATAACCTCTGTATTTCGATGAAATCGTCCAATCCTCAGGTCATGGTTAAGGCCTACCGCCTACTAGTTGAAAAGATGGTTTCTGAGAACATGAATTATCCACTACACCTGGGCGTGACCGAAGCGGGTGATGGTGAGGATGGTCGTATAAAATCGGCTGTCGGTATCGGAACCTTATTGGAGGATGGTCTGGGCGATACCGTACGGGTGTCTTTGACCGAAGAACCTGAGCGCGAGGCTCCGGTAGCTATTGCATTAGTCAATAGATATAGTAAACGCAAAAAGCAGCTGGCCGGGCAGCGGCAGCCGGAAATTATTCAGTTCTCACCGGATAGTTCTGCACAGCCTTATCTGAGCCAGGAGGTGAATACCTTTATCGGAGGCTCACTGGTACCACGCATCGTTATCGACATTTCCAATGAAAATCTAAAAGATGCCCAAATTCTCGCTAAAGTAGGCTATCGCTACGATATGCTTCTGGATAAATATCACATGGGCGAACAGTCAGTAGACTTCGTTTATCTGGGTGACAATTTGCCCTCATTTACCATGCCGGCAAATTTAAAGCAGGTTTATAATTTTACCACCTGGTCTACACTCAAGGATATAACAAATATACATCCCCTTTATACGTTGCATGAGTTTGTGCATGCAACACGAAAAGACCGGGTGCTCAACATGGTCAAGATCAGCAATGCGGATTTGGCAACAGCTGTATTTGAGTCTTTGCAGCTGGATAATACGGTTGTATTTATTGTCGAAACCGACCATATTCACGGAATGGCTGATCAACGGCAATTTTTCAGAAACCTACAAGATATTGGGATCGACAATCCTGTCATTATCAAAAGGACCTATCCCAAGGAAGAGTTCTCGGGACCTGTCGGTGATTTTATGAATCCCGAAGAGCCGACCTCCAAGATACAGCTCTATGCGTCTACCGACATGGGGGCACTACTGATTGACGGCCTGGGTTCAGGGATTTGGATCGATTCACCTGCCACAGCGCTGGAGAATATCGCCTCGCTATCCTTCGGAATACTGCAGGCGACCCGTTCCAGAATATCAAAAACGGAATATATATCCTGCCCCAGCTGCGGCCGTACACTGTTCGACCTCCAAGAGACCACACAGATGATCCGAAGCAGGACCAACCATTTAAAAGGGCTGAAAATCGGGATCATGGGCTGTATCGTGAATGGCCCGGGCGAAATGGCAGACGCAGATTACGGTTATGTCGGTGCAGGACCGGACAAAGTCACATTATATCGTGGCCAGGAGGTCGTCAAAAAGAATGTCAGCTCTGCACAGGCTTTGGATGAGCTGATCAAAATCATTAAAGATGACGGACTATGGGTAGATGAAGAACAGAAATAAGATAAAAAAAACGGGAACCAAAAGATTCCCGTTTTTTTATCCAAAATTATAATGATCTACTTTTTTAACGTACTGAAAATCGTTTCACCACGGTTTCTGAACCGGCAACGACCCGAACAAAATAAAAGCCAGTTGTCAGTTTTCCACCATGTTCAAAAGATAAATTCTGAACACCCGCATCCAGATTCCCGTTCAGCAACTGCAATATTTCGTTACCCAATGCATCCATCACTTTAATAGAAACACTAGAAGACTTCGCTAATTTAAAAGACAAACTAATTTGTTCGGCGATAGGATTATAGAATACCTTCACATTATTAATGACCTTCTCATTATCCTTGCTGTTATTGTCACCAAATGCCTCACTTTCCACCCAGATCTGCTTCGAAAAAGTAGAGCCATAAGGAGATTTGGCATACACATGAACCACCCCATTGCACCATGTCAGTGCGGTCAAAAGTGTTAAATAAGCTGCTTTAAGTAGATTTCTCCCCATAGTGTTAAATTAGACTTCAAATACTGGTTACGGTTTAATCAAATATAACGCTAACTATTTGAATTATCAACAACAAAGTTAGTATTTTGTTTAAAAGTTTTACAGTGAGACCGGCGGTCTACGGATTCTTTTAACAAATTTTAACAGCTATTGCGCATGTCAAATGAAATGCTAAAATTTGGCGCAGAAAATGTACCACATTAAAGTACAGGCAAAAAGTTTATTTTTGCACAATATTGTGAAACAAAATAACACATAATGACAGACAATAGTCATCACAACAGTATCAACAAACTTAGCTTTGCCGGCTTGTTGATCAGCTTAGGAATCGTCTTTGGAGATATTGGGACTTCACCCTTATACGTCTTCAAGGCAATCATGGGACAAGGTGCTATCCACAAAGATCTTGTCCTCGGCGGACTCTCCTGTGTATTCTGGACGCTGACCTTACAAACAACAGTAAAATATGTCTGGATCACCTTGCGCGCTGACAATAAAGGCGAAGGGGGGATTCTTTCCCTCTATTCTCTGGTACGCAAGCGGGCCCCCTGGTTAATATTCCCGGCCATGATCGGTGCAGCAACACTATTAGCCGATGGCATGATCACGCCGGCCATCACCATTTCGTCTGCAATAGAAGGTCTCGATATCAAGTTTCCCGGGCTGCCCACTGTCCCTATTGTGGTCACAATCATATCCTTACTTTTTATTATCCAGCGATTTGGCACCTCCGTGGTCGGAAAAGTTTTCGGCCCCCTGATGACCATCTGGTTTACGATCATTGGCGTTCTCGGTTTATCCCATATCCATCTGGCACCGGAAGTCATGAAGGCTATCAATCCATACTATGCGTTTCATATTCTCATTACTTATCCACACTCGTTACTTTTAATCGGTGCAGTATTCCTCTGTACCACTGGGGCGGAGGCCTTGTATTCGGATATGGGACACTGTGGCAAAGCCAATATCCGCATCAGCTGGATCTATGTTAAAATTACGCTGATCTTAAATTATTTTGGTCAGGGAGCCTGGTTACTGACCCAAGAGGGCCGTGTACTGGGCGGAGCCAATCCATTCTATTCGATTATGCCCGACTGGTTTATCGGATATGGTATAGCCATCGCTACCATAGCTGCCATCATCGCGAGCCAAGCCATGATTTCGGGATCCTATACCTTGATTTCGGAAGCCGTTCGGCTTAACATTTGGCCGAAGGTGGCTATCCGTTACCCAAGCGAACATAAAGGTCAATTATATGTACCTTCCATTAATTTGATCCTTTGGATAGGATGTATGATTGTCATTTGGGTGTTTGAGGAATCCAGCAAAATGGATGCGGCATATGGGCTGGCGATCAACCTAACAGTGCTGATGACAACCATATTAATGGGCTATTTTTTAGCAATGAAAAAGGTAAATCGCGTACTAATTGGCATATTCCTGTTCGCCTACTTTGTCATCGAGCTCACCTTCCTTGTCGGTAACGGCGTGAAGATTGCACACGGCGGCTGGCTGACTTTGCTACTTGCTATTGCTCTTTTCGGAACCATGTATTGCTGGTATACTGCACGCAAAATCAAGAATCGATTCGTCAATTTTATCAATATCAATAAATATTATCCCATTATCTCCGAATTAAGTGAGGACAAATCAGTACCTCCATTTGCCTCCCATTTGGTATACCTGACCAGTGCAAACTTTAAGTCTGAGATAGAAGCCAAAATTATCTATTCGATCATTAACAAAAAACCAAAGCGTGCTGATGTATACTGGCTTGTGCACGTTGATGTGATGGACCATCCGCATACAAGAGAATACTCCATTGATCAGCTGATCCCCGGAAAGCTGATACGCATTGATTTTAAATTAGGTTTCAGAGAAGAACAGCGTATCAGCCTCCTTTTTAGAAAAGTAGTAGAAGATATGGTAAAAAAAGGCGAAATTGATATAACCAGTCAGTACAATACTTTACGCAAGCATAATATTCCGGGGGATTTTAAATTCGTCGTACTGGAAAAGGTGCTATCCAAGACCAATCAGCTGACCTGGATAGAAAAAGTAATCATGGATATTTATGGTTATCTCAAAAAAATGAGTCTCTCAGAAGAAAAAGGCTTTGGTCTGGACTCGAGTTTTGTAACGGTGGAACGGGTTCCGTTAAATTTTCCACAGACCTCCGAAGTCCATCTCATACGCAAAGATTAGTATATGAAAAGGTGATGCTGCAGCATCACCTTTTTTATTCGGCAGAATTGCTTTACTTTTGTTGCAAATACAGAACATAATGGCAGACGCTAATCCCAAAAAGAAATTACACCCTCGAAATAGACATCTCGACAACTACAACTTTGACGAACTCAGCAAAGTCGAACCTTCCTTAAAAGATTTTGTTACATTAAATGCTTACAAAGTAAAAACAATCGACTTTAATAATCCCGAAGCGGTGAAAGCCTTAAATCAGGCTCTTTTAAAAAAGTACTACAATATTCAGCACTGGGATATCCCTCAGGAAAACCTTTGTCCTCCCATTCCGGGCAGGGCTGATTACATCCACTACGCCGCAGACATTCTCGCCAGGGACAACAATGGCGAAATCCCAAAGGGCGGCAAAGTACGCATCCTGGATATCGGCGTGGGCGCCAACTGTATCTATCCCATCATTGGCCACCAAGAGTACGGATGGAGTTTCGTAGGCTCCGAAATCATTAAAAAAGCCTACAAAAACGCAATTGAAATTACCCGGACCAATATGAGCCTGAAAAAAAGCATACAAATACGGCTGCAGAATAATCCAAAAGCCATCTTCAAGGATATTATTCTTCCCGATGAAAAATTTGATATGGTCATCTGCAACCCACCCTTTTTCAGCTCACAAACTGAAGCATTGCAACAGTCAATACGCAAGACAACGGGTATTAAAGATGCTAAGGTAGGCGACAGCCCAGTCATACAGACATTTGCCGGACAAGGCAGCGAACTTTGGTGCGACGGAGGCGAGAAAGCATTTCTCACGCGCATGATATTTGAAAGCCAATTTCATAAAGATCAGGTGAAATGGTTTTCAACATTGGTCGCACACCGTGAAGATGTCAGATTTTTACTGCATAAACTAAAGAAAATCAATGTAAAAGAATCTGAAGTCATCCGTATGGAACAGGGCAATAAAGTAAGCCGGATCCTCTTGTGGAGATTTTAAACCATAAAACGGCTTATACATAATAAGACGGGCTGCTCAATCATTGCGCAGCCCGTTTGCTTATCAAAACAGATCCAAAAGTCCAATCGTTAGATCACAACCGATTTATTGAGTTTTGAATGTTTATAACCATACATAAAATACACCCCTAATCCGATTACCAGCCAGATCACAAAAATTATCCAGTTACTTGCTCCTAACTCAGTCATTAAATAAAGATTGATCAATATACCGATAACCGGAAGAAGTGAAAAATTCATCTTAAAGCTATATACGCTCAAGACAAGCCAAGTCAGCCAAAAAATAATAACGAGCATTTTGTGTTCCACAATCTCTACCCAGGATAGCCGCTCCCATTCGACAAGGATGTCTTTCCCGTAGAGGTAGAGGCACACAACAGCTATCAGTAGACCTGCTCCGACAAGATACTTTCCATTCACGTAGGGAACTTTAAATTTGGATTTAGCCGATAGGCCTGAGTAATCCATATATAAGACACCTGCACAAACTAAGATAAAGGCGAAAAATGTACCTACACTTGTCAGGTCCACAAAAAAATCCATTTTGAAAAACAGCGATGGAATCGCTACGACCAGCCCTGTCACGATGGTGGCAAAGGAAGGTGTCTTGTATTTAGGGTGGATGGTTGCAAATTTCTTCCAAAGAAGACCGTCCCGGCTCATGGTCATCCAAATACGGGGCTGTGCCAGCTGATAAACCAAAAGAGCACTGGTAATGGCTATGACAGAGGTCACCGATATAATGCCGGCCATGTGGTCAAAACCCACATATTTAAATACAAAGGCCAGAGGGTCTTTCACATTGAGTTCGGTATAGTTGACCATCCCCGTCAACACCAGCGTAATGGCCACATATAATACTGTACAGATTAGCAAGCAATAAATCATGGCTTTAGGTAGATCCTTCTGCGGATTTTTACATTCCTCGGCCGTCGTCGAGATCGAATCAAAACCTATAAATGCAAAAAATACAGCTGCTACACTTCCGAGTACGCCCTGTAGCCCGTTGGGCGCGAAAGGGGTCCAGTTTTCAGGCTTTACATAGAATATACCTCCGAAGATGACCGCCAGTATAATCCCAACCTTGATCATGACCATGATCATACTCGCTTTTTGTGATTCTTTAATCCCAATATATACAAGCCAAGTCACCAAAAAGGTGATCACTCCAGCCGGCAAATCAAAAATAATAGGCATCCCCGCGACCCGTGGAGCGTTATTGAAAGCATCCAGACCATGCTGATCTATCGCTGTAAGGCTGGCCATTCCATGTTGGTTCAGTTTGTCCACAGCATCGAAAGCATAACCCGGAGCCATGGAAAGCCAAGCAGGAATATGGATACCAAATCCCTCCAGCATAGACACAAAGTACTGCGACCAAGAAATTGCAATTACGGTATTGGATACAGCATACTCCAGAACCAAGGCCCAGCCGATAATCCAGGCAAACAGTTCACCAAATGCCACATAAGCATAAGTATACGCCGAACCGGAGACCGGTACCGTGCTGGCGAACTGTGCATAAGCCAAGGCCGTAAAGACGCAGGCGAAAGCTGTAAAAATAAATAGAAGAGAAACAGCGGGCCCACCTTCGTAACTCGCCAGCCCAATCGTACTAAAAATCCCTGCTCCGACAATCGCGGCTATACCTAAGGAAACCAAATCCGTTACTCCCAATACTTTTGCTAAGCCAGTCCCCCCTTCTTTCTGCGTGTCGTGTAAGATCTGGTCAACACTTTTCTTTCGAAAAAGTCTATGTGACATGTAAATTAGTTTTATCCGTAAAATTTATGCGAAAATAAATATTTTCAAGGTCTTATACTATTGGTATTTTTTCGGCGCCTATTTAAAACCTACCAGTTCATAATGAATATAGTTATAAATGTCCTGATAATCGCTCATATGCTCGCGGAGGTAGGAAATAAGCTGTTCCGTCAATCGCTGCCGATGGGATTCCTGAACTTCAAACTGCCACAAACGTTTACAGATATTAAATAGCGCCCCGGCAATTTTTTCGATGTGTGCATAATCGTAAATGTATTTCCATTCGATAAACTGCTGATAAAACCGTTCAAATTTGGGAATATCGCTCAATTGATTTATTTGCAGAAACCTGCGGACGGCATTAGCATCTACCTGAATCAATGCTGTGTAAAACTTATCGATGGACACGGCATGCTGCTGGGTCAGAATATGGTCCAACAATAGTTCCAGAGCGATATGCGCCATAAAGGACGGACGTATTGGCAGCCCTTGCAAGCTACCTTGAATATGAAGTTTCAGCAGATGCGTATGACGAAAAAAGTAAGCCGAATTATGGAAAAGACGATCGACCTCTATATGGCGGTTCCAACCGATATAGAGCTGCTCAAGCAACGGATGATCCATCAGTTCCACCTCGTACTGTTTGGGTTTCAAAACGAAAGACTTATCCGCATTTTTTACTAAGTCGGGCAACAGCCCCCCCACAATTCGCTCAGGGGTGGTCGCAAACCGTTCAAAATAAAAATGTGATAAAAAATTCATACTAGCTTATTAGCGTGTGCTTTTATCCGGAATTATTCGCTCAATATACGCTTAATCTCCTATCTTTGCATCTTGTAAATTAAAAAATTAAATCCATTTAACAATGAGCTTTGTAGAAGAATTACGTTGGAGAGGCATGCTACAAGATATTATGCCTGGAACTGAAGACTTACTGAATAAAGAAAAAGTCGCTGGCTATATCGGTTTTGACCCCACGGGGGACTCTCTGCACGTAGGACATCTAACTCAGATCATGACCCTGATCCATTTTCAGAATGCCGGCCACAAACCAGTCGCGTTGGTCGGTGGTGCAACAGGAATGATCGGAGACCCTTCTTTCAAATCTGCAGAGCGTAACTTATTGGACGAAGCAACCCTACAACATAATGTTGCTTGTCTAAAAAAACAGTTAGGCAAATTTCTTGAATTTGGAGAAGGTGAAAATGATGCCAAAATGGTCAATAACTACGATTGGTTCAAAGATTTTAAATTCTTGGACTTCATTCGCGACATCGGTAAAATGATCACCGTCAACTATATGATGGCCAAAGACTCCGTCAGGAAACGTCTCGAAGGTGACAATGGCCTTTCGTTCACCGAATTTACCTATCAGCTGATTCAAGGCTATGACTTCTATTACCTTTGGAAACACCACAACTGCAAGGTGCAAATGGGCGGCTCGGACCAGTGGGGCAATATTGTAACCGGTAGTGAGATGATCCGTCGTCAGGATCAGGGTACTGCCTACGCCATTACTACACAACTGATCAAAAAAGCAGATGGTCAAAAATTCGGAAAAACTGAATCCGGTGCGGTATGGCTCGATCCAAAGAAAACATCACCATACAAATACTATCAGTTCTGGCTGAACACCTCGGATGACGATGCAAAAAACTGGATTAAGATTTTTACGCTTAAAACGCAGCAAGAGATCGAAGCCATCATTGCCGAGCATGATGCAGCACCGCACTTACGTATTGTTCAAAAAGCCTTGGCAAAAGATATCACAATCCGCACACATTCCGAAGAAGCTTATGAAACAGCCATCAAAACCTCGGAATTCCTTTTCGGTAACGGTTCTTTAGATTTCTTGAATAACCTGGATCATGAGGCTGTGCTCGAAGTTTTCGAAGGCATCCCGCAATTCAGCGTACCAAGAAATGAATTAACAACCGGTATGAACATCCTGGACCTCCTGGCTGTACATACACAGGTATTTCCATCAAAAGGGGAAGCTCGTAAAATGCTTCAAGGTGGTGGCGTGTCCATTAACCGCCAAAAAGCAACGGACACTGAGCAGGTGATCAGTGAAACCCACTTGGTCAACAATAGATATATCATTGCACAACGCGGTAAGAAAAACTATTATCTGATCATTATTGATTAATTATTGGTGTGGATTAACGTCACAAGATCTCATAAAAAAATCCCTTTTAATTTGTTAAAAGGGATTTTTTTATGAGGCCTGTATTCTCATTTATTTTAACAATTTTTCAAAAGCCCTGCGGGCAGCTCCTCTGAAATACACCTCCCCACAATATTGATAGCCCAGCTTGTCAAATACATGCAGCATTCCGGCATTGTCAAAATTCGTATCCACTTTAATACTGTAGACTTCATGGCCTACAGCAATCTCCTCCACGGCTTTCATAATTGCGGTACCCACTCCTTTTATGTGCGGATCCTGAGCCGACGCTAGCCGATGTATCCCCACATATTTTCCATCACTGAGCCATTGGCCTTCAATCGCGGTATAGGCCGGTTCTATATCAAAAATAATAGCGACATAGCCTACAATCTTTGTCCCCATCTCAACCACATATCCATATCCTTTATCAATGTCAGACTGTACGACCTCTTCATTGGGGTATCCATCCTGCCATTGTCGGCTTCCTTGCTCCTTTCGGAGCGCGATCGCCTGCTGGATGATTTCCCAGATTCGACCTTTATCCTGTTGCGTCGCCTTCCGTATTTCAAACTTATTCATATCACCTTTATTTATATTTGTAAAACTACATAATTTAGTGCAGCGGGAAAAGACAGGTTTCATCGTCCTGCTTTCTTGGGAGCCTCATTGTTGTCCCCTACGCGTCCACAGGGCATAGTATTTGCTTGCTGTAATTACTACTAAATCTTAATAGTCAAAACTAAAATTAATCGTTTATGCTACTGCCTGTCCGCATCAGCCAATAATAAGAAATGGTGGAATGAAAAACTACAAACTTAAAATAATGATAGCGATGATCTTCAAAATACTATCAAAATAACTAAGTTTGTAAGCAGTATAATTGTGAGCTTTTCAATGTCAAATAAAGGAAATACATTTAGGCAGACCGGAAATTCAGTTTCTGGCAAGCGTGCCCCGCAAAGAGAATCAGCGACGTCCAAAAAAGAAAAAAGTCAGAAAAATAGCATCCCTCGAGATTATTCGGATGCGCAACAAAAGACGGTTAAAATTTTAGGGATCCTATTGATTTTGCTTTCGTTGGCCTTCGCCACAGCTTTTGTTTCCTATCTGTTCACATGGCAGGACGACCAAAGTTATATCGCCAAAACGAATGGAGGCTGGGCGACTCTTTTTAGTTCGTCCGAAGAGATCCATGATGAAGCAGTAGAACTCCCTGTTGTGGACAATAAACTGGGCAAATTCGGCGCGTTGCTAGCCAATCAGTTTATGTATGAGTGGTTTGGCGTAGCCTCTTTCCTCTTTATCCCGGTTCTATTTATTTTGGGATACCGTTTATTATTTAAAAAGTCACTCCTGCCACTATACCGGACTGTAGTATATTCTTTTGTCGCCATTGTATTTATTTCTGTGACCTTGGGATTTCTTCATGGTTTTATGGCCGACACGCCACATATGCTAGAAGGTAAATTCGGTTTCTGGACAAATAAGCTGCTGGAAGCACAAGTCGGCGTTGTCGGAGTAGGCTGTATTCTGGCATTCGCCTATTTGACGACCTTGATTCTGCTGTATAATCTCGATTTCAAATTCTTATTGTTCAGTAACCGTAAATCCAAACTGTCGGATGATTCCGATGATGAAGAGGAGGACGAAGCCTATGCAGCCAACCAGTTGCGTAATAAATTACATATCGAAGATGATTCCATTCAATCGGTCCGAGAGTCTTTTCAACGACCGGCTTCTATCAATGAAAGGTTTCAGGCCAACAGGGAGAAGGAACAGCGCGAGGACTTCGAACGGCCGGCATTTACACATCACCCTATTCCAGACGTTCAGATAGATCCTAAAGAAAAGGTGGTACTTGCGTTTGATGATAGCCCGATGGAACGCACCGAAACGACCCCTTCTATTAGTTTTACCATCGACCAGCCTGAAGAGGACAGCGAAGAGCATTATGCCCTAAACGTAGCCGAGCAACCGGTCTCCAAACCTGTACAGGAGCCTGTCCCAGCTGACGAACCGCCATTGGAGGTCGAAGTCCCCGGCCTGGTCGTAGAAGATATCAAAGAAGAAAAGGAAATTACAGCCAGCGACCTCGTGGCCCAATTTGGACAATATGATCCAAAATTGGACCTTTCCGGCTACCAGCATCCGACTTTAGACCTGTTGAAAGACTATGGCACCGGCAAAATTACAATCAATCAAAATGAACTCGAGGCCAATAAAAATCGGATTGTTGATACACTGCGGAATTACAGCATAGAGATCGAAAGTATTAAAGCCACCATCGGTCCAACCGTAACCCTATATGAGATCATACCGAAGCCGGGGGTACGGATTTCAAAAATCAAAAACCTGGAAGATGATATCGCCTTGAGTCTGGCAGCACTCGGTATCCGGATTATTGCACCAATGCCCGGAAAAGGTACCATTGGTATCGAAGTTCCAAATTCAAGTCCAGAAATGGTATCGATGCGGTCAGTTCTCGCCACCGAGAAGTTCCAAAAAACGGATATGGACCTTCCTATAGCGTTGGGAAAAACAATTTCCAACGAGGTCTACATCGCCGATCTGGCAAAAATGCCTCACTTATTGGTAGCCGGTGCCACCGGTCAGGGTAAGTCGGTCGGTATCAATGCCATTTTAACCTCATTGCTCTATAAAAAGCATCCTGCAGAATTAAAATTTGTACTTGTGGATCCTAAGAAAGTAGAACTCTCCCTATTCAAGAAAGTTGAACGCCACTTTTTGGCCAAACTTCCCGACGAAGAGGAAGCGATCATCACCGATACAAAGAAAGTAATCAATACTTTGAATTCACTCTGTATCGAAATGGACCAGCGTTACGACCTATTGAAAAATGCGCAGGTACGTAATCTAAAAGAATATAATGCAAAATTTATCAATCGCAGATTAAACCCTGAGGAGGGTCACCGATTCTTACCATATATCGTTCTTATTGTTGATGAGTTTGCCGACCTGATGATGACAGCAGGAAAAGAAGTCGAAACCCCGATTGCAAGGCTTGCCCAGCTCGCCCGTGCGGTGGGAATTCACCTGGTCATTGCGACACAACGTCCTTCTGTTAACATCATTACCGGTACAATCAAAGCCAACTTCCCAGCGCGTCTGGCTTTCCGCGTGTTATCCAAAGTGGATTCACGTACCATCCTGGACACAGGGGGAGCCGATCAGCTGATCGGCCGGGGAGACATGCTCCTTGCCACGGGAAGCGACTTGATCCGTATTCAGTGTGCGTTTGTCGATACACCGGAAGTTGAACAGATCTCCGATTATATTGGAGCGCAACGCGGTTATCCTTCGGCATTTATGCTTCCGGAATACATCGACGAAAATGGCGAGGGCTCTGGCAGCGTAGATTTTGATCCAAAAGACCGTGATCAATTATTTGAAGAAGCTGCACGCCTGATTGTCATGCATCAACAAGGTTCTACTTCGTTAATCCAACGCAAATTGAAACTGGGTTACAATAGAGCTGGACGTATCATCGATCAATTGGAAGCTGCAGGTATTGTGGGCCCATTTGAAGGAAGTAAAGCGCGCGAAGTGCTTTACCCAGATGAATATTCATTGGAACAGTATTTGGAGACATTAAGAAAGGACAATTAAAATGAAAAAACACGGATGGTTATTACTACTGAGCTTTTTGCTATTCCTATCTGGGCAGCAAGGCTACGCTCAAAACGATGCGGCAAAAGCGTTGCTCAACAAGGTAAGCCAAAAATACAACAGCTATAAAACGATCCAGGCAAGCTTCACCTTGGCTGTAAAGCAAGCCAATGGAGGCTCGCATGCAGACGCCGGAACGCTATATCTCGATAAAGCAAATAATAAGTATCAGGTTAGCACAAAAAATCAGGTTTTGATTTCAGATTCCAAAACTCAATGGAATATTATGAAAGCTGAACAGGAAGTGGAAGTGTCAGAGGCAAATAATTCGACTGCTGAAATTAACCCCACTAACATCTTTACGTTCTATACTTCGGGGTTTAAATACGCGCTCGCTGGCGCCGAGAAAGTGAAAGGTATGAATTTGAGTGTCGTTGAGCTTAGTCCCGTTGACAGCAAACGGAACTACACAAAGATTAAGCTCCGGATCAACAAGACCAACAATCAGATTTACGATACCACTGTCTTTGACAAAAGTGGCAATCGATATACATACACGTTGACTTCACAGGAAGGAAATAAATCACTACCTTCCAGCCTTTTCACTTTTAACAAAAACAATTACAAAGGATTTGATATCGTTGATTTAAGATAATTTATGATTGGATGCATATCAAAATAAAAAAGGATTTCTACTTAGAAATCCTTTTTTATTTTAAAACATATTGGCATCACGTTCCAGCGTCTCGGTTTCTTTATCCGCGTAACGCAAATAACCATGTTTCTGCGGGTGCTCAATAATTTCCTTCATCGAGACTAACTTATAGACATACGATGCCGTTTCGTTATTCAGTTTCAATGCGAAATAATCATCCTTTTTCTGTCTTCTGATTGAAGCTTTTAGGCTGCCATCACCAACATTATAAGCGGCGGCCACCAAAGTCCAATTGCCAAACTGCCTATAAAGGTACTTTAAGTAACGGGCTGCAGCATGCGTGGATTTTATCAGGTCCTTGCGGTCATCCACAGTACCATTGACCCGTAAGCCGTACAAGCGTGCCGTAGCAGGCATAAATTGCCAATAACCGCCGGCCCCTTTGGTCGAAACAACAGCCTTACTCAGGCCACTCTCCACCAATGGAATGTATTTAAAATCTTCTGGAATACCATGCGATTCTAAGATCTTGGCGATCGTAGGCAAATAGGTCTGTGCCTTTTTATGCATATCGTATGAGCCTGTTTTTTTAAATGAAAATCTCCTGAAGAACTTGCGTAATTTGCTTTCCACCAGCGGGCGATCCGTCGGTAGGGAATCTTCAGCAAATGTCAATGAACTTAGGTAAGATTCAAAAGAATTACTTTTTTCTTTTTTCTCTTCGTCGTGTCCAGAATGGGCTGGAACTGTGACTAACTTCGTTGCAGCGATCCTATCGCCGTCAGAAGTACTACTGTGTGGGGTTGAGTATAATTTTGACAGCAATAATGCAAACAAAATCAGACTACTACATAAAACTTTCTTTCTTATCATTCACTCCCTTACTGCTATCCTATCCACGACTAAAATCGATCAAAAAATAGCTTGGTTCAAATTCAAGGGAACAAAGATAAACAGTATTTATTTAAAAAACAAATAGTTACCTTCTGCGCTATTTAAAGCCGCTTTTTTAGAGCGGCAGGATGACAAAAAGTGGAAAAAGATAAAAAGATAAGGATTTTTTCACAAAACCCAAAATTATACCTAACTTTGCAGTTCACATTTTAGCAAAATACAATGCCATTCAGCAACAAAAGGAACAGTCGTGATGACAACTCCAGAAAATCACGAGGCAACTCAGACGGCTTCAAATCCAGAAGCGAGCAGAACAGTAGTTTCGGCAAAAAATCGTCTTACGGCAGCAAGGATCAATCAAGCAGGGATTCTTACCGAAAAGACGATAATCGTGAGAGCAAATCATTTGGCTCTAAAAAATTCTCAGACAAAACATCCTTTAGAGGGGATAATAGCTCTTTCCGTTCAAAAGACAATTCGGATAGGGCGTTCAACAAAGGAGGACGTTCATTTGATAAAAATGATGCTTCTCGATCATATGACAAAAGAGACCATTTCAGACGTACAGACAAAAATGATTCCAGATCATTTGATAAAAAAGAAGGTGGTTTTGAAAAGAGAGATTCCTACAAACGTTATGAAAAAACTGACCGGTCGTCAAATGGACGGGGTAAGAGCTTTGATAAGCCCTTTAAATCTTCATACCGAAAATATGATGATGAAAGGGGGAGAAACTTTGATGACAACAAAAGTTTCAAAGATAAAAAATATATAAAACGTCCTAAAAAACAGCCTGAAATTCCTGCAGAAGACGATGGCCTGATCCGTTTAAACCGGTATATCGCCAACGCAGGAATTTGTTCAAGACGTAAGGCAGATGAACTAATAACAGCTGGGGTAATTTGGGTCAATGGAGTTCCGGTGACCGAACTGGGCACCAAAGTTGATCCTGTTGTGGATGAAATCCGTTATAACAACGAACGCTTAAAACGTGAGAAGATGGTTTATGTTTTACTCAATAAACCTAAAGATTATATTACCACGACCGATGACCCACAGGAGCGTCATACCGTTATGGAACTGGTATCAAAAGCAACAAAAGAGCGGATTTACCCAGTTGGTCGCCTCGACAGGAATACGACAGGTTTACTCTTATTGACAAATGATGGTAATCTTGCAGAGAAACTTTCTCATCCTCGTAATAGCATCAGCAAGATCTATAACGTTGAGCTCAACAAGAGCCTGACGCAAGGCGACTTTAACAAAATCGCATTCGGTATAGAATTGGAGGATGGTTTCATTAAACCCGATGATTTGAGCTACGTACAAGGGGGTACTAAAAGAGAAATAGGCATTCAGATCCATTCAGGCAAAAATCGCATCGTACGTCGTATTTTTGAGTCGTTGGGCTACGAAGTTGTTAAATTAGATCGCGTAGTTTATGCAAATCTCACTAAAAAAGACTTACCACGCGGACGTTGGAGATATTTGGAGGAACGAGAAATCATTCAACTAAAACATTTGATCTAGTCGAATCCAATAAAGATCAGAAAGGGCGGTCATTCAAATTCACCGCCCTTTACTTTTTCTTCCCTATGAAGTATATAAGTAGAAGAAAACGACAAGTGGGCGGCGATCAACGATTGTGTATACAGTATGAACAGTCGCCTGCAGTGTATATTTCCGGTTGCAACGCACATCCAGCATATCGATTTTCATCATAATGTGGTGAATCGAAGGCTGAAATAAACATTTGTGAAAAAAAATCAATTTATCTAAGTTTGCCCTTAGAAGAATAGCATAAAAAAACAATAAGACATGACTGATCCAAAAACCCTTTCATCCGTTGCAGAATTTCATAAGACATTCCAACATCCTATTCTGGACAAACCAATGATTCCTTCCGAACAACGATGTGCATTACGTGTATCCCTCATCGCAGAGGAGCTCAAGGAGCTGGAAGAAGCTATACAGGACAAAAATATCGTTGAGATTGCAGATGCCCTTTGTGACATTCAGTACGTATTGGCTGGAGCTGTTCTTGAATTCGGTTTACAGGACAAGTTTTCAGCGCTTTTTGATGAAGTACAGCGCTCCAATATGAGCAAGGCCTGTGAAGATGAGGCCGAGGCTATCGCCACACAGGAACACTACAAATTGAAGGGGGTAGACTCCTATTATAAAGAAGTTGATGGTAAATTCTTAGTTTTTAGAACTGCGGACAACAAGACACTAAAATCAATCAACTATTCACCAGCAGACTTAAAGACAATTGTTGAAGGTTAATGAACTGTTCACTTACAGCAAAGTGAACGCGTAATCATAAACAAGATGGGCTTCGTTTGGGAAGCCCATCTTGTTTATGATTATATTTTAAATGCTTATGGCACGCGCTCAAAGCTTAGTACCGGCGGCGTCAGTAATTCTTCACGATTGGCATAAGCTACCTTGTACCACCCCCCGTGCTTCCAGTCCCTTATCGATATAAGTTTGGATCCCGGATTTCCCTAATCCCCAATTGGGCGCTATTAATAACTCTCTGTCTGCAAGCCCGAAGACTCGTTGAATGATCAGGTCCGGGCGTAACCGTGGAATAAATTTTGCCAAAAAGGCAGTATAACCTTCCAAGGAGAAGAGCTCGAAAGGCTCCCTTTTATATTTCACCCCCATAATCGAACCCTCAACGATATGAAGATGGTGCAGTTTTACGAACTTGATCTGTGGGAATCTATTGATCTCCTCTGCATATTTAAGCATCATCTCCTCCGTCTCCCACGGAAAACCAAAGATTGTATGCACACAGAGATCCAAAGGCGTATTTTGCAGCATTTCCATAGCCTTCACAAATTCATCGTGCGTGCAGCCCCTATTGATTCGCTCCAAGGTATCGTTATAAATAGATTCCATCCCCATTTCCAGATCCACGTCATAACGATCAGTATACGACTCTAACAATGCGATCTTCTCAAAGTCCAGACAATCCGGACGTGTTCCCACAGAAAGCCCGAGCGTATTTTCAGGATCGATACTTAAGGCTTCATCGTACATCATTTTTAGCAGATGCGTGGGCGCGTAAGTATTTGTATTGGGCTGAAAGTAGATGATAAACTTTTCTGCACCATAGCTATTGCGAGCACGTGCGATACCAGACTCAACCTGTTCGCGTATAGAAGGAATTTTACGCGCAGTATCTGGGGTAAAGGAGTCCACATTGCAGTAGGTACATCCCCCATAACCTTTACTGCCGTCTCTATTGGGACAGGTAAAATTACCATCCACAATTACTTTAAATACACGCTGTCCGTTATATTTTTGCTTTAAATAAGCTCCGTAATGATTATACGGCTTAATTCCGTTATCCAATAATGTACCCATTGCGCTGCAAAGTTACTTAATAAAAATCAGAAATGAGTACTTGGCTAAGATTAATAGGTCATGCGTATTCCATTTCCAGATCCGCTGTCGCACCCAATAAATATATAAACGTTAGATCCAGCTTATTGATATACCTATAAGGTACGCTGGGCGGTGTACCGCTGTAAACGAAAGAAGCCCTTGACTGTTTCCAGCAAGGGCTTCCGTGTAAAAAAAGGCACCGACCTACTCTCCCACCTGTTACGGCAATACCATCGGCTCTGGCGGGCTTGACTGC
>PJTX01000007.1_pt1 | contig 161648 bp, 153 predicted proteins | sample 1512091 | NCBI WGS metagenome assembly PJTX01 (sample SAMN08177681, study PRJNA422409) | Soil metagenome, whole genome shotgun sequencing project. | isolation source: Soil enriched (2) on filter paper: beechwood xylan treatment | place: USA: Madison | collected 2015-01-15 | reverse complement strand
CGATGCCAATGCACAATTGGGGGTTGACCATATCCCAACTTTATATTAGATTTGGGGATAGGCTCAAACTGGAAAGAGGTATTTAAGTTTTAAATCCAATGACACAGTTGGCGTTACACTCCCCCTGCTTCCCCGAGTTGATGAGGGGAAGCTTTTTTGTTGAGTACATTATGGAATTTGGTTGTACCGATGTCGTGATGTCTTAGCTTATACCTGCCTTCGCATACTGTCCTGGATCCTCTTCCTGTGCTGTGCGCCCCAGCTGTCCAACTCCCTTATCACATTTTTCAATGTGCGACTGTATTCTGTTGCCTCATAAACAATGCTGACAGTTGTTGCCTCGAACACATTTCTCTTGATAAATCCGTTCAGCTCCAGATCCTTGAGTTCATTTGTTAATACTTTAGGTGATATGCCGTCAAGATCACGTTGTATCTCACCAAAGCGCTTAGAAGACTGAATCAAGGAGAGAATTAGGGCTAGTTTCCATTTACCGTTCAGCACATATAGCGCATCGAGAACATTTCTGAGTGAACTTGTGCACTGTTCTTTATCTAGGAATGATGTTTCATTGTTTTCTTTCATAGTACAAATATAAGCTGTTACCTGTAAGTAAGTACTTTCCTTGGGGTAAGGACTGATTCTTTGATTGTTGACTCCCATAACTTTGTCATGTAATCCACGGCTTATATAACCGACGATATATAAATATCTGCGGCGAGCTGAGTCATATTTAGTTTAACATATTAAAACAACAATCCAATGAAACGCATTTTGCATTTAAAGTCCAGTTTACAAGGAAATGATTCGTATAGCATCAAACTGGGCACCGCTATTGTCGAGAAGATCAATCAAAAATACCCAGGGAGCATCCTGGAGGAATTAAACTTGGTGGATCCGGAGATTCCACACCTAAGTCCTGCGGTTCTCCGTACGTTTTTTATGCCGGAGGATCAGCTTTCCGAAGAAGATAAACAAGCTATCAGCCTGTCCAATACACTTGTTAAACAGCTTCTATCAGCAGATATTATCGTTATCGGTGCTCCATTGATCAACTTTACCATTCATTCTGCACTTAAAGCTTGGATCGACCATATAACACGGGCGGGAATCACTTTTGGTTATACTGACGCCGGCCCAGTTGGTAAGGTTACAGGAAAAAAAGTGTATGTCGCGATGTCCTCTGGAGGTGTTTATTCCGAAGGGCCCGGCAAATCCAACGACTTCGTGGCACCCTATCTGCAAGCTTTTCTTGGCGCTTTGGGGATGACTGACATTACCGTGTTCCGTGCGGAAGGACTAAAAGTGACGGGAGTAAAGGAACATGCCATGGAAAAAGCAATAAACAGTATCTATATTGACTAATTTCTGCCCACAATAGTGCCTGTCCCGCGCTGCACGTGAGGACAGGCACTATTGTGGGTACTTCTCAGCAACAGGAAGAGCATGGTATACAGGAGCTAATTATGTACGCCTTAGCGTTTTAATCACAGCGGCAAACTCTTCCTGTTCGTAGCCTGCATCCTTTGCCCGCTGCAACCAGCGAGCGGCGAATTCTGGAAACTCACTGTTTATACCGCTTTCGCGCGCGGTATCCAGGATTCGTTTTGTAGCACCGACGGAGATGGCAAGTGGGCTTTGGGAGATTTTAAAGTCGTTATTGCTGATGACTTTACCCTCATGTTTTAAAAATTCACCCATTCCGGGGGCGATCTCTGCGATAATATTTCCATAATCAGCCACATTGAAATTTTCCGCTTCTGCAATTACTGCCCCATGAAAGAAACCCATTGCGGCCCCATAGATATAAGATAATGTAGCCGTGTCCAACGCTGCGGCAGCCCCTATATTTTCGCCAAGATATTTTAAATTTCCGCCCAGAACTTTTAGTGTTTCTTCGATTTTCGCATACGTCGCCTTACTGCCGGCCAATAATATCGTCGTATCCGGCTGGGCCATCTGTTCGGGTGCCACCTGTATAGCCCCGTCAATATAGGCTGCATGTCTCCTGTTGAACCAGTCTTCGCTGTCACGTGCTTCCTGAGAAGTGCCCGTGGTCAGCTGCAGGATGGTCCTTCCAGACAAAACGCTTTCATTTTTAATCGTTGAAAAGAGTGTTGATGATATCGCATAATCGTGCACAATAACGATACTCACCGGACTGGAAGCTATGGCCTCTTCTATGGTGGCGGCATAGCTGGCACCGTCTCTGATCAGCACATCTGCTTTGGATGCTGTACGGTTGAATACCGTAACCTTAAAACCCTGTTGTTGATACAATTGTGCAATCTTTATACCCATAGGTCCTAGGCCTATGATGCTGATTTGTTTTTTTAATGTTTCCATTTTTTTTCCTCATTACACAACAAAGATGAGTATAACGCAAAACGCGTACAATAAGGGAAAAAGGATTCAGCCAGGGAAAAATTATTCCCTGGGGAATGTAAAAATTGAGTAGATTTACTTAAAATAAAAAAATATGTATAGCAGAAAGATTCCGGAAGATTTGGACTGTGGCATAGTCGTCACCATGAAGATCATTGGCGGAAAATGGAAGGCCTGTATATTAGATGCCATTCATAAAGGAATAAAACGCCCGAGTGAATTACATCGTTCTATTGCCGAAGCAAGTCCTAGAGTGATTAACATGCAACTTCACGAGCTTGAGGTGGCCGGTGTCGTAGACAAGGAAATCTATCCGGAGCTGCCGCTTAGAGTAGAATACTATCTTACTTCATTGGGCGTCAGTTTATTGCCAGTGATCTCGATTATCAATGAATGGGGGGTCGAACATAAGCACCGGGTCGAAAATTTGGACGAGACCAATAGGGCTAAGGAACTGTCCAAATAAATATTTTTAGTTCCTTTAGTACTTTTTCCAGTCGGTGTTGTATATCATAAAGGAAGATTGCCGTAGCGATTGCGGTGGCAATCTCTCTGTAAAATCGAAGATATGCTAAACTCATCAAGTATTACACCACAGGAGATGTTTTTTCTCATATGCATACTCGCTCCGTTTTTATATTCAATCTACCATGTATCGAGGAATAAGAACTTGAATAGTTATAGAAAGACGATCTGGATACTCGCCCTTGTATTTGGTTCCTTTGTCGGATTGTCGCTTTACTGGATATATGGTAGAAATGTATATCATAACACAAGAAATAGGAAGACGTAAAATATGCTCCGTTGGAGCTTTCATCAAAGCTCTTTCCGCAAGACAGTGTCAACTTCGTTTGCTTCAATTTTTTTAAATCCCATTTTTTCAGCAAGCCGTATTGCCTTATGGTTTCGGGTTGTCGTAACTGCTACAATGCTCTTGACGCCCAAATTTTCTTTTGCAAGTAAAAAGAGCAGCTCAAATGCCGCCTGCATAAATCCTTTGCCCCAGTATTCGGGAAGCAATGAACCGCCAATGGCAATTTGCTCAGTGGTCTGATCCCAATGGTGCAGGGCACAGTCTCCAATAATAATCTGAGGGTTTTCTGTCGACCTGATGGTGAAGTTATATTCACACACGGAAATTATACGCTTGGTAAACCCTATTGCCGTCTCATTCTTTAAAAAAGGGCTTTCATCAAAATTAACAGCCAGCTGTGGATGGGAGTAAATCGCATAAAAAAAATCAGCGTCAGCCTCTGTCAACGGGCATAGGACCACTTGATCATTAACTAAGTTTAAAGTATGTTTATCTGTTGCAGAAGACAGACCTTTTAAATATCCAAAGTTCATTTACGCGGTAACTTTTTTATTAGTGACAATATTACAAACAAAGAACGATATAATTCAAACTGTGTACATCCATATTCTTAATCAGCCACTGAATTTATTCTCTTCTGCTGGCTGACCATCACCTTCTTTGTAGTGTAACAAGTAGCCTTACAGCAGTTTATAAATCAGTGCTTTAAAAATGTAAGGCGGCCCGAACGTTTTCCGGCCGCCTTAATGAATTTACGATTAAGGGCTGACGTAAAAGAGAACATCCCCAAAAAAGTAGATTTTGGAGATGCTCGCGCATTTATACATTTACTTTCCTATCTACAAGCTTGCCCGCCAATTTATTGGCAAACGGCAATAAGAGCAGTACGCATACATACACAATAGGTAGTGAGATAAGCCACGATTTAAGAAGTTCACCGGTCCAGTTCTCAACCGTCCGCGCCTTCATAACACTGGATACGACAGACATTATAAACGTTGTCGGCAACACCACAAAAAAGGTGCTCACCATCTTGTGGCGTCCATCTTTCCTAAAATTTACCATTATCATTTTTACGTTTTTCGGGTTCAGGTATTGCTTCAATGACATCCCAATGCTCCACGATTTTATCATCTTCGACCCTATACAGGTCGTAGAATGCCACATAGTCCCCTTTAAAAAAGCCTTCACTCAGTGCAAGGACAAAGTTTCCCTCGCCCAGTACTTTATGCAGTTTGATGTACGTTTGAGGCTTGCCTTCATTCTCCCATTGTTCCAATACATGCAGAAATTCCTGTACGCCGTCGCCCATATCGGGGTTATGTTGAATCAGTTTGTCCGCCTTGAAATATTTTGGCAATAGCTCCAACTTTCTGTCGATAAGGATGTCTTGAACATACCCGGTTACAAGGCTTTTGTTTTGTTCAGTTTTATGGTGATCTATCGCCTTGGTTTTTCCGTCAGTCATTGTTCTCCCGCTTTTGTTCAATTTTTTTGGGTTGAGCTGAAGGTTGTCCCAATGTTCGACGCTGACACCATTTTCAAACCGGTGGATATCAAAAGCGACCGTAGGTTCAAAAAGGAAATAGTCGACATGGACAAATCCGAAATCGCCATCCTGAAATTTTCGAACAACATTCGTATAGACCTTATCCATGGGCATTTGCTCATGCAGATCCAAAATTGCCTGTAGTCCCGTGGCTACGTGTGGGTTGTGCTGCTTATACGAGTGCGGGTTGATCAATCCCAGTTCGGATAATGTTTCGGTCTCGATGCTATTTTGTATAGCTTCAGCTTTGTCTCTATTTGTTAATTTCATTTTTTTATAATTTTTATGATGAATTATTATCGACAAAGCTACTGACCTTATATATGCGGAAAAATACAGGTAAAAATATTGGTATAGGGATAATATTATCCCTATATTACTGAAAACGAAATATGTCGTAAATTTATCCCTAAATAAAAGATCCATGTACGAGAAAAAAATACCAAAAGATTTTAGTTGTGGCATTAGCATCACATTTGAGATTATAGGAGGTAAATGGAAACCCTGCCTCATTGATTCGATCAGTCGTGGTATCCGTAGACCCGCTGAACTCGCGAAAAAACATCCGCTGGCGAGCAAAAGGGTATTAAATTTACAACTGAAAGAGCTGGAGGCGTATGGTGTGGTCAAAAAAGTGATTTATCCTGTATTGCCCCCTAAAGTTGAATATTTTTTAACGGAAGTAGGGGAGTCTCTTTTGCCGCTTGTGAATATGATGGAAAATTGGGGGAGCGATTTGAGCAGCAAATATAAAATAATTGTAGGCAATGACTGAAGAATGGGGACCATTCAAGCATCTTTTTAAACGTCTTGAAGTTCCTGCCAAAAGCATTCTTTTGCAGGAAGGTGAAATTTCACGAACCATGTTCTTTATTGAGAAAGGATGTTTGAGAACCTGGGTGAATAATGACGGTAGAGAAATTACCACCCAGTTTTTCTTTGAAGGACACAGTGTATCTTCTATTGAGAGTTTTAGGACAAACCAACCGAGTTTATACAGCATCGAGAGTCTGGAACCATGTATTTTACAAACGGTCTCGCAGAAAGAATTTCGCGATGCACTTGAGAACTCACCCGAGTTAAGAATGCAGCTGGAAGAGCATTTGTTCAGGCGGCTCCTTCAAGGACAAAAGCTTTTGTACTCTTATCTGAAAAATACACCCCAACAACGCTACGCAGAATTGATTGAAAATTATCCCCATATCGTTCAGCGTATACCACAGCACTATATCGCTTCATACTTGGGCATTACTTCTGTTTCGCTGAGCAGGATACGAAATCGGCGCTAAATTTGTGATTAGGAGTACAATTTCTTAACAATTGTTATCGTCTCACAGCACCCTGACTTCTCAACTTTGTACTGTAATCAAAACAGCGAAAAAATGAGAACAGTTATCGTATTCAATCATCCCAACGAAGGCAGTTATTGCCATGCCATTTTGCAGTCTGTCACCAAAGGACTGCAAAACGCCAGTCGTGAAGTTGACCTAATGCACCTTGACAACGATGGATTTAATCCAGCAATGTCAAAAGCAGACCTAAAAGCATTTGTAGATCACCAGCCTATAGACCCCCAGGTGATCGACTACAGCGAGCGCCTGAAACAAGCCGACCACCTCATTTTTATTTTTCCCATATGGTGGGACATTATGCCGGCGACAACCAAGGGTTTCGTTGATCGGGTGTTAGGTCCGGGAGTGATGTATGACCACCACCCCCGAGGTTTTGGATTGGTACCGCTTTTGAAAAATTTAAAAAGCATAACCATCATCACCACGATGAACAAACCTCGAATTTTATATGCTCTACTCATCGGAAATCTCATCCGAAAGGTAATGCTAAGAAGTATTTTTAAGACGATGGGCTACAAAAACCTTCACTGGATCAGTTTCACTTCAGTGAAATCAGTAAGCAGAGAAAAGCGTATTAAATGGCTTTCAAATCTTGAAAAACGATTTTCAAAACTTAACTAGATAAACTTTATACCATGAAACTGAACAGAAATTATGTCACCCCGTTCATCTCCCTAATTTTCCTTGTCGTAGGGATATCAGGTATGCTTATGTTTTTCCATTTATTGGACGGTTATACCGAAGTAGTGCATGAGATCTTTGGCCTTTTCTTTTTCATTTGTGCCATTTTTCACATCCTGCTCAATTGGAAACCCTTGAAAATTCATTTCAAAAAAGGGGTCTTTCTGCCTGCTGCATTAGCTTTGGCTATACTATCTGTACTATTTATCGTCGAGCAACAATACAGCCCGAAGGTAGATACCATTATTTTGGAAAGACTGGCTAAAGCACCTATTGCCGACGCGTTTAGAGCATTACAGGTCGATTCGCTTGCAGCCGTTAAAAGGCTGCAGGCAAAAGGTATATCCGTAGACGCAGGTGACACATTGGGGAATCTTTGGACCGACAATGAAACAAACATTATGGAAGTGTTTGATCTGATCACGGAAGAATAATACGATTCTTTGCTGTTGAACCGTTCGAAAAGAGACCTCAATATCTCTTCATTTTCTACAGACCAATCCAATAATGCAGTTCGCGAACACCCTTGTGAGACCGACGAGTTTTGATTGAAACTAACCTGAACGACAGTTGGGATGTTGGGTATAAGCATAAGGATCACGTTTCGGATAAAACAATCTTAGATTCGGCTAAGTCCGGCAAGAGATATGTACCGACATTTGAATCATTATTCATCACTAAAATACGAAGGAAATGTCAAACAAAATCGCATTAATAACAGGAGGTACCAAAGGGCTCGGGAGAGATATGGCTATCAATCTCGCGAAAAAAGGATTAGACGTAATCATTACCTACCATTCCAATCCAGAACTGGCAAAGCAGGTGATATCCGAAATAGAAAAAGTTGGACAAAAGGCCATTGCCTTGGCCTTGGATGTCACCGATATATCTGGTTTTGATCTTTTTGTTACTTCATTAACCAATTCATTGAACATAAATTTAGGCACAGACAAAATCGATTATCTTATCAATAATGCAGGGTTCATTTATTATGCCGCCTATGCAGATGTAACTGTGGATCAGTTTGATGATTTGCTGAATGTTCATTTCAAAGGGCCATTTTTTCTAACTCAAAAACTACTTAAACACATAAACGATAACGGTGGCGTGGTCAATGTATCAACAGGGTTGGCGCGTTTCTCAACTCCGGGATTCGCAACCTATGCCTCAATGAAGGGAGCCATAGAGACCTTAACCAAATATCAGGCACAAGAATTAGGTAAAAGAGGCATAAGTTCAAATGTAGTTGCTCCCGGACCGATCGAAACAGACATTATGGGCGGTGCTGTACGCGATAATAAAGAAATGAATGCAAATCTAGCTGCACAGACTGCTCTGGGACGCGTCGGTCTTCCCGATGACATCGGCGGCGTAGTTGCCTTTTTATGTACAGATGATGCCAAATGGATCAATGGGCAACGCATCGAAATCTCTGGTGGTTCTAACCTTTAACATACATGTCTATGCCAAGTATAAAAATTACAACTGCTTCGTTAACTGAAGACCAAAAGATGGAACTGATACAATCCATTACCGCAAGTGTCCATTCTATTACCCAAGTCCCCTTGGAATATATACACGTCATGATTGATATCGTGGGTGATGAGAACTATGCCGTGGGTGGGCAGACCGTAGCACAAATCAAAAAGATATCTATCAAAAAACAATAAACCAATTTCTTAAATTTGTTTAACACAAACAGCTATGGCAAATCGAATTAAGAAGATAAATACAATCTCAGAGTATCATAAGTTAAGGTCTCTGGAAAAACCTAAGCATCCTCTTGTTAGCTTGGTGGATTATTCTCAGATAGTCGATTTGCCAGAGCACAATAATGTTAACTGGTTACATGATTTTTATTCAATAGCCATGAAAAAACATTTGGATGTCAAGTTCATGTACGGACAGCAGGAATACGATTTTGACGAAGGCCTGATGTCTTTTCTTGCACCAAACCAAGTGTTGAACATTGTGGTGGAAAGTGAATCGACCAACAGCAACCGCAGTGGCTGGCTGTTGTTTTTTCATCGGGATTTTATCTGGAATACAGATCTGGCCCGCACTATCAAAAACTATGAGTTTTTTGGTTATGCGATAAACGAGGCCTTGTTTCTTTCGGATGATGAACAAAAAATCATAGAGTCAATTTTCTTAAATATTGATAAAGAGTTAGCTACCAACATTGACAGGTATTCCCAAAAAATTATTATTTCACACATTGAGACTTTGCTCAACTATGCCGAACGATTTTACAATCGTCAATTTATCACACGTCAGAAGGCCAATCACATGATTTTGTCGCAGCTGGAAGAAATGTTAAACGATTACTTCAATGATAATGCCCAGGCAAACAGAGGTTTGCCCACTGTTCAGTTCGTCGCCGATTCCTTGTGTGTGTCGCCCAACTATTTAAGCGGTTTACTCAAGTCATTGACAGGCTTAAACACCCGCCAGCATATACAGCAAAAGCTCATTGGCAAAGCAAAAGAAAAGCTCTCCACAACCAAGTTAACCGTGAGCGAAATTGCCTATGAACTCGGTTTTGAACATGTGCAGTCATTTAACAAATTGTTTAAGACCAAAACCAATCTATCGCCCTTGGAGTTCCGCCAATCGTTTAGCGGATAAAAATATCCTTAAGAAAACCGCTTACTCGATATGAGCCTCAATTAAATTCATCCAACAAATAATGAAGTTCATCAGAAACATGAGGGGGTTGCCATTAAACCTTAGACCAAAAACTTTATTTTTGAGCGATGGTCCAACTTAAAAACTTAGGTATTAAAAACCTGCTTATTTTTTTCTTCTCCACATTGATCTACTCTTTGTGCCAGATGCTGTTCAGTATAATTCTGATGAAGGAAGATTTATGGGACCATTTTCATATCCAGCTGTTTTCACATTATCTGGTGATCGTTACCATGTGTATAGCGGACTTCCTTTTACTCAGGTTCTTGAATAAATATCTGCCCTATTCCAAAAATATTCTATATCGTATTCTGGCGGATATCGCTGGACTGGTCGTCATTTGTCTGCTTGTATTATGGACATTTAATTACGTGATTTATGACGTCCTGTTGATTTCAGCAGAAGGATTACCCTCTTTCCTGGTCAAGTTTGCCTTCGCGATGACTAATAATATACCCATCCTGCTATCGTTTGAACTGATCTATTACTTCCAGTCCGAACAAAAAGCCATTGCTGATTCCGAAACCGCAAAACGTAGGGTACTCCTCTTTCAACACGAAACACTGAGGTCACAGATCAATCCCCATTTCCTGTTTAATTCGTTGAATGTGCTATCTTCATTAATATATATCAATCAGGAGAATGCAAACAAGTTTACAAAGGCACTCTCCAAAACCTACCGTTATGTGCTGTCTCTCAGCCAGCAGCCGGTCGTCTCCGTTTCCGAAGAACTGGACGCTCTGGATTCGTATATATTCCTGATGCGCATGCGGTTTGAAAATGCTTTTACATTTACGGTCAACAAACTTACCTCTTCCGAACAGTATACGATTATTCCGCTGACCCTACAATTATTGATCGAAAATGCCTTCAAGCATAATAAAGCAACCGAAGAATCCCTTCTGAACATTAAGATCACGGTAGACAGCAGTTATATAACCGTTGAAAACAATATCCAGCCATCCAACGATGTGGAGAAGGGCGGAATCGGGCTGAAATATATCACACAGCAGTACAAATTATACGGCCAAGATGTTATTGTGGAACATAGCCCACAACTTTTTGTCGTCAAAATTCCCTATATAAAGTCATGAAGTACCTGATAGTAGAAGATGAACGCTTCGCATATGAAGAAGTGAAACGTATGATCACCAAATTACGGCCCGAATACGAACTGGAAAAGCAGACCAAAACAGTCATCGATACCATCGCATTTCTGAAAACCTCTGCCGTAGATTTTAATACTGATGGACATACGCCTTGCCGATGGCAACTGCTTCGAGATATTCAATCATTTGGAGGTCACCACGCCAGTGATCTTTACAACAGCTTATGACGAGCACGCTATTAAAGCGTTTAAATTGAACAGTATCGATTATCTGCTCAAACCATTTAATGAGGCCGAGCTAGAAGCCGCTCTGATCAAGTTCGAAAAGATTTTTCAGCATGTCTCTTATACCGCCAGCCCTAAGAATTACGAACAATTATTGTCCGTCAGGACCAAAAACCGGTTTCTGATATCCAAGGGGGAGAACTACCACTATATAGAGACCAAGGATATCGCTCATTTCTACAGTGAAGACGGGGTTGTATTCCTTCATACGTCCAGTGATAAGCGTTATATCATCAACTATACACTGGAACAGCTGGAGCAGCTCCTGGACAACCGCCTATTTTTTCGTGTCTCACGCAACTGTATCGGGAATGTAAGAGCGATTAAAAATGTTGCCAAATACTTCAACAGCCGTCTCAAGCTTTCCTTTTCCCCAGTATGCCCGCATGAGGTTTTGGTGAGCCGCGTACGCGTGCCCGACTTCCTGAAGTGGATGGATGGTATCGTGGAATAATCTATGTCCGAAATTACATCTTATTAAAAATACACTTCATGTTTTAGATTCTAAAGCCTGTCGTTTCCTGGTTCCCGAATTGCTCTGCGCGTCGTTCTTTTGTTCAGAATTAAAATAATAACATTAAAAATTTTAAAATTTTGGAACAATGAAAAAGAACATGTTAACATTAGCTTTCGCCCTCAGTACGCTGCTTTTTTCCACCCAATTATCCGCTCAGGAGAGCAAGCTGTCTTTGGGTTTCAGAGCCAACAGCAGCCTATCAAATTATAGCCTCAGCGGACAGGCGAAAAGCCTAAAAAGCAAAATGGGCATCGGCGGCTCTGCCGGCGGTTTTATCAAATATGACCTGACTCCAAATTTCGCGGTTCAATCCGGTATTGATGTCTATTTTCACAGTTCTAAGCTTGAATCTACCGCCAGTACATCCTCCAGAAAACTCAATTCCTTTGGCGTAGAAATCCCTCTTTATGGGATCATTCAAGGCGAACTCGGCAGTGGAAAGGCTTTTATAGGGGCCGGCCCTTATGCGGGTTATGGGATCAGCGCAAAATTGGGAGGTGTAAGCCTATTCAAAGAGAACGGGACTCCCGATATGCCTGCTCTAAACCGCTTTGACTATGGAGTAGGAGGTATCATCGGTTACGAGTTTGACCAGCACTGGCAGTTAAAAGCCAACTATCAATTTGGGCTGGCAGACCTGGATAAAGCGAAAGGGGCAGGCATGAAGAGCCGCGTTGCATCCGTCGGCATCGCGTACAAATTTTAGTACCGCCAGCTATTACAGCAGATTGCGCACCGGAGTTTAGGTTCATGCCGTTGGTTCAGCGGCTGAACTTCGGTCCGCAAAAGCGCTATTCGTCTGACAATATACGTATTATTCCATTTTCGCTATTCTGCATCTCATCAGTCCGATTCTGAAGTCCATCGAATATCGATTTATGGACCGTCATTTTCACCATTCTTTTGCACTAAGAAATCAGTACAGATACAAATTTAACATCATGAAGTCAATAACATTATTCTTAGCCACCTTGGCTATTTTGTTAACGCTCGACGGAAAGGCTCAGGAGGTATTTCTGAAGACCGAATACATTGGAAACTCCGGTTACTATTATCTGCCTCCCGGAGAAAAACCAAAAGAAAAAATCGGTAACAGTAAAGGCTCGGCCATGGTCTATCAGGCGGGGGTAAATATCCCCTTATCCATGACTCTAAACGAGAACAAGCGTCCCACAGCCTGGGGTATTGGTTTCGGCGGATCCTATGTTTCGTTGAAAAACCAGAACTTTTCCGAATATATGGTATCCGAAATTATGAATATTCAGATGGGTGTCTACCATTTGCGCCCGCTCAACGATCGGTGGTCGTTGCGCGCGAGCGTGGGGATGGGTGTTTTTTCACCATCCACCGACTTTTCCAAAATCGGTTTTAGAAATGTTCTGGCCAGTGGTAGTGCGGTTTTTATCCGGCACCTCAATCCCAGACTCGATATCGGTGGTGGATTGGCAATCAATAGTTCTTTGGGTTATCCGATGATATTTCCGGCAGTTTACGTCAAATGGAGACACAGTGGCAAATTTGATGTAAACATCGAACTCGTGGAGGGGCTGGATGTGTCCGCAGGCTATGCTTTCAACGACAGGTTCAAACTATCGTACGCCCTAGAGATGAACGGGCAGATCGCTCTGTTGAAAAAGGATGGCAAAGATGTGATATTCTCCCACCAGTATATTGTTACGGGGTTTCGTCCCGAGATCAAGCTCGGCGAAAAAGTGTCCGTCACCGGTATGGCTGGACTGAATCTATACCGACCTGCAGCTTACAGCGACCGGACGCTGAAGGGCGTGTTTGCAGGTGATAATGATTATTATTTTTCTGTCTCCCCATATGGGTCGGTGGGTTTAAAAATGAAATTTTAGCGGATGAAACCCAAGCAAGCCTTGCAGGTAATGGCGTATAAAGGTATTTATATTATTGCCTACGCCGTTAGCTTATTGCCCATGCCAATTCTTTATACCCTGGCCTCAGTTGCTTTTTTTGTAGCGTATTATGTCGTTGGGTACAGAAAAGAGGTCGTTATTCAGAATGTGGCACGCTCCTTTCCGGATAAGCGATATGGGGAGATCCGCGCCATCGTTAAAAAATTCTATACTTGTTTTGCCTCTTATTTTGCTGAGATCATAAAAGGTATTTCCGCTCCGGCAGCGGTACTGGATCGAAAGATTATCTTTGAAAATCTTGAATTAATAGAAGAACATATACACGATGGGCGCAATGTGATTGCCTGCCTGGGACACTGCGGCAATTGGGAAATGTTGAATTTTATGCCCTTTAAGATACGCCATGACGTTTATGCTGTGTACAGACCCCTTAAGTCAGTGCCGATAGACATGTTCATGGTTAAGCTAAGGTCGCGTTTTGGTCTCAGGCTGGTACCAGACCATGCCATTATACGGCATGTGCTGTCAGAGAGAGGAGAGCCTGCGGTTTATCTTTTTCTCGCCGACCAGTGTCCGCGGACCAAAGAGGAGAAATACAAATTTACTTTGCTGCATCAGGACACCTACGTGTTTTCTGGCATGGAGAAGCTCGCGCGCAGTGGTCAGTCGGCGGTGATTTATTTACATATCACGCAGCTATCCAAAGGAAGCTACAAAATAGCCTGCATACCCATATGTGCTCAAGCGCAAACGACAAAGGAGGGTGATATCACGAAAAAGTACATTGACCTGTTAGCGGACAATATCAGGGAAGAACCTTACGGTTGGCTGTGGACACATAAACGGTGGAAAAATTGAGATGAAATGATCCTAGTCGGTGCCGATCCCACCGCGGGGGCTATTTCGTAGCGCTTTGACGACGGCTTCACTTTTGGAGTTGACTTGGAGTTTTTCATAAATTTTTTTGATGTGCGAACGCACAGTATCCATAGAGATAAACAGTTTATCGGCAATCATCTTATAACTATATCCTTCGACGAGTAGGTCAAGGACCTCTTTTTCACGCGCGGAAAGATCGAAAGTGGACGTTCTTGTCGTTTTACCTTCAGCAAGCATATGCAGGACCTGTGTGGCAATGGACGAAGTCATCGGAGCTCCACCGTTTAAAGCATCTTCAATATACTCCAGAATCTTGGACGGTGGTGTTTTTTTTAAGATGTAGCCATTGGCACCCGCTTTTATGGCATCAAAAACATTCGCATTGTCGTCAAATACCGTGAGCATGATTATTTTTCCCCTGAATCCGGATTGCCTTAAAAGTTTTAGTCCTGATATACCATTTACAAAAGGCATGTCTATGTCCATCAGAATGAGGTCCGGACAGTGCTTTTTTATATCCTCAGAGGCGTTGGCACAATGACCATAAGCAGCCTGTACTACATATTTTGGATCGCTATTGATGAGAATCGACAATACATCTCTCAATTGGCTGTTGTCTTCATATATCAGGATCTTTGTCATAATTAGTACAATTTAGGGAATGTTTACCGTTGTATCAATCGCATGTTGATGTGAATCTGTGTTAAATTTTGAGTGTGAGCAAAACGGTGGTTCCCCTATTTTCGGAAGATGTAATGCTGAATTGTGCCCCTAAGGCCTGACTACGCTGGGCCATATTGTACAGGCCATTGCCAGAATGCTGTCTGGAACAGTCAAAGCCTTTGCCATTATCTTTTATCTGCAGTTCGATATGTGATGGACCTGCCCCGATGTTTATAAGCACGGATGTAGCTTCAGCATATTTGGAGATATTGTTCAGCGCTTCTTTATAAATAAGGAATAAATGGCGCCGTTGTTCCATATCCAATTTTATATTGCGGATGCTATCGTCCGCTTGAAAGACATATTGGATTTTGAGCGGATCCAAAATCAAGGCCGCATGTTCGCGCATGCGGGCCACGATCTTCTGCAGCAGATCGTTGTCTGGCTTTATACTCCAGACAATATCATCCATCGCCTGCATCATCTGCGAACTGTTTGCCCCGATCCGGTCCAGGTAGGAGCGGACGATGTGATGTTGTTCCGAAAGGTCCTTTTTGGCCACCTCGCTCAGGATATGGATGGAGGTTAACGTAGAGCCTACATCATCGTGCAGATCCCGGGCCACCTTTTCCCGTAGGCGATGTACTTCCAATAATCTCTTTAGCCGATAACGGTGTAAAATAAAAATGCTGGATAAAATAAAAAGCGCTATTATAGCAAAAAACCACCAAGTTTGATAAAACGCAGGCTTTATCGTGATCGGAAGCTTGGTGATGGCAGAAAATTTACCGCCTTGGCTCTCAGAACGCACCATAAACACGTATTTTCCCGGAGACAGTGAGGCAAAGTTGGTAGCCAGCTGAGGATCACTCGGAATCCAGGATTTTCCCGAACCTTCAAGCCGGTAGTAGTATTTAAAGCTGTCGGGATCGTTATAGGAAAGGGTCGAATAGAAGATGGAGAAGAAATTCTGCCAGTGTTCGAGTGTGACACCCCCCGCCCGGATCAGCGAATCGACCGACAGGTATTTGTCAAACAGTTTGAAATCGGTGATATGTAGCTCTTTTGGTGCAGAATTATTCCTGTTGAATTTTGAGGGGTCGAAAATTAGGACGGCTTTGTCACTGCTGAATGCAAGTTTTCCGCTCGCCAGTTTCACGCCGCAAGTCAGCAAATTGGCTACGTTCGAAGTATTCACGAGTCCATGCCGCTTGTTGAACGAACGAAATTCACGTTTGCCGGGATCAAAACGACAGATACCTGCGGTCGTGCTCATCCACAATAAACCTTCATTGTCGGTTACCAAGGCTGTTACCATGTTTTGTGGCAAGCCGTTGCCGATGTTGTATTTTGTCACTTCACCCGTGTGCAGATTTAAAATATCAAGACCGGAATAACCCGCGATAGCGAGCAGCCTGTCACCGATAAGTTCGATGCTTTGTATTTTGGAGGTGGTAAGTCCGTGGGGACCCGATTTGTAATTTTTTATGATTTTTCCAGAACTGGCTTCCAGCTGAAATACGCCTGAGCCCCGAGTACCTACCCATACGTCGTTCCCATTGCCGGGCCGGATGCAAGAGACGGACGATTTTAGATCATTGAGTATAGTATAGCCGCTATTTTCTTTTCGGATGATTTTGCCATTGTCGGTGCCAAACCATATCTGTCCGTTCGGGTGGGCCGAAATGCGGCGGATCGATTGTCCGCCGAATATTTTGGGCACCAGAAACTGCGATCTTCTGGTTTTCGCGTCAAAAAAGATCAATCTGCCATTTTTGCATCCGATCCAGCTATTTCCCGTTTTTTGATCGTATTCGATCGACCAGATATATCTAAAGTTCAGGTCCTGGGTGGGCGCTCCATTGTATAAAATATCGCTGACTTTCGGTTCGAGGTTTACTTTAAGCGCATCATTGTATTTAATCGTGGTTAATTTTTCGCCCCAAGAACCCACCATAATACCATCTGGGCCAAAGGAGGTCAGATCAGTTATGGCCGCCTTTTCAAATATACCTGAAGTAACGATATTACGCACGTGATCGCCTATGATTGACATGATATACAGTCCGTTATCCGTCGCTACCCACACATTTTGGTCGCGGTCTCTGAAAACCTGTGAAACAGTGGTGACCTGTATGCCGTAGTCTGTATTCTTCTGGTCGTAAAATTGAACAAACTTTTTTTTGTCTTCATCGAAGAGATTGAAAATATCGACACCATAGGCCCATATGATATCCCCGAACTCCACACATTCGTAAAAGTCGTGATAGTTACTACGGCTGTTGGGTTCGGACGGAATCAGCTTTTTGTTTTCAAAATTAGTGTCGGCAAGATAGATGAGGCCGTTTGTATGGCGCTTTTTGATCTGGATAAAAACACGGCCTCTGGAGTCCCTGTAAAAGCGGTTGATGTTCTTGACCGAACTCAGCTTATTGTTGGTAAAAAAGGTCTTCTTATTGCTGTCAAAATAGCCCATTCCCTGGAGTCCCGCTATCCAGAATATCCCTGTGCCATCGTATTGCAGCCACGTTGGCCCCCAGTTAGCAGGAAAGCCGATCGTATTGCTGCTCGATTCGAACTTGTTTGTCGATTCGTTCAATATTAGAATGTCTACCCCATGAAGTATAAGGAATATCTGCCCAGCTTGTTGGACGAGACGGATCTGATAATTCTGGAAGTCTTTTGTGTACTGATCGACCTTTACTTCCTGAGCTTTATTTGTTTGTGGGTTGAGCAAGAAAAATGTATGTTCCATTCGCACAAGCAGTGACTTCGACTTTTGGGATACGAGGAGCTGGTCTACGGGGAGTCCCGGAAGACCGGGACTCAGGAGCCTGCGGAAACGGATTCCATCATAACGTTGCAATCCATTTTTGGTGCCTACCCAGATAAATCCATCTGCCGTCTGCGTGACACAGTTGACAAAATTGGAAGCGAGGCCGTCGGTGATGCGGTTAAATGATATTTCCATTGCTTTGAGCATCAACGGAAGCAAGGTGAAGAGGCTTGCCAGAAACAGCGCAAACTTTTTGCTCGTCATCATCGGGCGGATTATTTTTTCAAAAATGCAACAAATACACGACTTAATAAAATCCGGGAGGCCTGTTATTCTGCGCGCCGTTTGAGATCTTCCGCTCCCCCGGTTTTTCGGATCTTCGTCGACTTGCTATCTCCAAAACTGTAGCTATAGGAAAGCATGACCAGTCGTGTATCTCTTTTGGTGCTGAAATTTTCTTTGTAATTGTTATAGACTGTTAGTCCTTTGTAGTAGTTGGTGCGGAAGATATCGCTAAAAGATAGCTTTAAAGTACTGTTGTTGCTGAATTTCTTCTGCGCACCGATATTCAGTGACCACAGTGGTGAAATACGGGCAAACGCATAGACTTCTGCTGACTTGTAGCTGGCAGCCAGTTCTGCCGCATAATTATTGCCCAACCTGATCGTGTTGACCATGTTCAGGTCTACATTAAAGTTCCCTTTGTTCTTGATTGTCGTTTCTGACACATTGCCTGAGTAGGATCCATAATAAAAATTGGCACTGGTATTCATCTCCCACCATTTTGTTACTTGAACAGGAGCGACGAGATAGAGTCCATAGTACAAGGCCGCGCTGATATTTTCGTCTGTCTGCACTGAAATGTTCTCTCCGTTTTCAATGATGGGTTTGACAACAGATGTAATGTTTTGAGCAGTTTTGCTATAGCTCACTGTTGCTAAATATTTGTTTTTCAAGCTGTATGTCAATTCGTAATTTTGCGAAGTCTGTGGGTTCAGCCCAGGATTTCCCGTCTTATATGTTGTCGCATTGATATAGTATTTGAAGGGGTTGAGCTGTATGTAGCTTGGCCGTGAGATTCTCCTGCTGAAATTGATGTCCAGCCTGTTGTCCTCATTGAGATCAAATGACAGGGATGCGCTCGGAAACAGCTGCGTATACTTTTTTTTATTGACCAGGTCCATTGTGATCTGCGTTCCGGTCACATTGGTATGTTCGGCCCGCAGCCCGACGATAGCAGTCATCCGATTCCATTTTTTTGAGAGGTTGCCGTATACGGCATGGATATATTCCTTATAGATGTAATGGTTGGATTTGCCGGTGTCCAGTACTGGCTTTTCAGCGCTGTGATCATAAAATTCCATATCGTTGTCCGACTTCACAAAACTCGATTTGATGCCAGTTTCCAATTTCCAGTTTTGTTCGAAAATCATAATCGCATCACTCTTGAGTGCATAGATGTCCAAACCGCCGTCTACGTTCCCTCGTAGTACGTAAGGTAGCGTTCCAGTTTGACCGGGTGTTTTGGTTTTGGTGTCGAAGTGCTGGACAGACTTATTGAAATAATGAATCCAGTCGATGTCGGTATTCACCTCTGAACCTAAAGTGTCCAGGCTATATCTATGGTTGAGGTTGAGACTACCGTTTCGCCACTTGTTTTTGGCATCACTTTGTGTTTGTATTTCCTTTAAGAGCTGCTGTTCGCTGTCCATTACGCTTGTTTTACTGTTGCTATTGGGCGTTAAGATATTGCTATTGAAGCTGAAGGCAGCACCCAGTATGTGGTTGTCGTTGAGCTGATAATCCAGTCCGGCCTTTCCGCTATGGTTATTGACGCCGGTTTTAATAAAGTTATCCTGAAGGTAGGCTTTTGTGAGATTTTCCTGATCATAAAAACTCCTGTTCAGAACCAGATCGTTCGACATCTCACGGTAGGCGAAATTGTAGCTCGCAAAGGTGTTTACTTTTCCTTTTCTATGGTTGATATGGAAGCTATTGCTGTTTTTGATGTATCTTCCTGTGCCTATCGCAGTTGTCACTGTTGCGTTGGTCCCCTTTTTTGTTCCTTTTTTGAGTTTTATATTGACAATTGCTGTACCTGCAGCGTCATACTTCGAAGAAGGGTTGGTGATGAATTCAATTTTATCGATCGCTGAAGCAGAAATTCCGCGTAGATAGTCAGCCAGCGCATCAGCCGTGAGGGGGATATTTTTGCCGTCAATCTGTATGAGCAGATTGTTTTTCCCTCTCAGGCTTATATTGTCATTGGCATCAATATTGACTCCCGGGGCCTTTTCCAAAACATCGAAGGCCGAGCCGCCAGTATTCTGAAGGCTACTTTCTACATTTAAAATGAGTTTACCATCCTGCCGCTCGATATAAGGGCGAGTCCTCGCAATCACGACCGTCTCCAGCCTCTTGTCGCTTATATGGATTTCTGGAAAGAGGAGGTCTCTATCCCGGATCTCGAAAACTTTGGAATTATATATATCCGATTGATGGCGACGGATCTTCACATAGTAGGATCCGTTGCCGAGGCCTTCAAATCTGAACTCTCCTGTCGGACCGAGCAGTTCGGTTTTCAGCAATTTGCTGTCCAGATCGAATAGGTGAGCTTCCAGGCTGCTGCTATCTGTGGTGACCACCTTTCCCGAAAGCACATATTGCGGCTTGTGTGCCTGCGCCAGCAGCCCAGCCGCCGGAAGCAGCAGCATGATCAGCAAAAGGATGATGTTGTTTTTCATAAGAGATAGTTTTTTGATCGTAAAGACAGATTTCGCCACCGGTCTGCCTTAGTGCGCTAATGATGCTGCAAATTAGTGAGAAAAGAAAGTCGGACCAACCACATGTTCATGTGATTCATAAGCTTATATAGCCTACCGCACTCTTGCCCGAAACGGGCAGCGATAGAAAGCTTTTTGCCTTTTGATGTCCGTCAGACAAATACCATATGGTACGGATACCTGTACGGAAATGGCTGCTGACGATAAACCACACAAAGATGTGATGGACTACCGCAGTGATAGAATTTAATTTTGAAAAAGAAATTTCTCAGGTTTTAGGAGCTGAGATAAGATCTCAACTAAAATTATTAATGAATTAAATATGGCTATTTTAAAAGAAACAATCAACAAAAAGGTACTGGAGCCCATTCATATGGTTTACATCACTCTTTTGAGCAGTGCTTTTTACGGCTACAGAACGTCTGGCAAGGCGCCCCGAGCGGTCGGAGGTAACATAAGGAACATGAAAAAGACACTCGTCCTGCTGTTGCTCATATGGGCAGGAATTAGCGCTGTCCATGCCACTTCAAAATCCAGCCCACTTCGCACATGGAATGCTGTCTCAGTCATCGGTGCATATGTTAATACCATCAGTATCGGAGACGTACAGTGGGTTGAACATCTTTTCACCGATGACTTTGACTATCATTTAGACAAGACAAAGCAGCGGTATTCCAAAAAGCAATTTGTCAAGTTTTTAAAATCGATGGCAGACCACAGTTATGACTGTGTAACTGAGTTTGCATTATTGGACGAAACTCCAGTGGCCTGCATGGCTAAAATGACCCTGCAGTTTGAAACCTTTACGCGCACTGATTATATCTATATGCTGTCTACTGCCGAAGGCTGGAAAATCAGTAAGATTTTGGTTTCACATGCTCAAAAGGATAAACACGCATAATATGAAAAGATTAGCACTATTGGTCATTTTATTGACAGGAGGCAATGCGATGGCTCAGGGACTTTTTAATAAAATCAAACAAAAAGCGGAGAAGATAGCTGGGAATACCATCGAAAATGTAATCGAGGGAAAGATCAAAAAGCAAAACGAACAAGGCTCGCAGGCTGCTGCGACAACTGGTAGTGTTGAGCCGCAGGAAACCGGATCGGTCCGTCAACAGCGCGGACTGAGCAGTACGACTACGTATGACTTTGTGCCGGGGAGCAAGGTACTTCTTGCAGATGATTTCTCACAGGATCCGTTGGGTCAGTTCCCCTTAAAATGGTACACCCGTAGTAAAGGAGAGGTTGTCAGTCTCAATAATGTCAAAGGGAAATGGCTGAGGTTGTATCCCGGCACTTTTGTCAGCCCAGTGGTCGATATCGGGGAGCACGCTACTATTGAGTTTGACCTGATCATGGACTGGCCTTTGGCAGGCGGTTATATGGTGCCGGCCTTGAACTTTGCTTTTTATGACCGCGGCGATAGAGGCGAAATTTTGTCTTACGACTACCGTTTAAAAAACTGTCTCAAAGTCAGTATCGCTCCGTACCGTTCGGAAGCGGCGGTACAGTTGACTTCCTACGAAAATGTCGCCAAAAAGCTAGAGACAGATAAATATAGGGTGGCCAATTTTGATAAGAAAGTAGGCCAGGTCATTCATGTTGCGGTCAGTATTCAAAAAGAGCGGGTCCGCATCTGGCTGGATAAAGAGAAGGTGTTTGACCTGCCCAATGCAGCACCAGTGAACAGCAACTTCAACCAGCTTAAATTAGATATGGCCAGTTCCAATTATACCAACGATCAGCTGGGCTTCTATGTTTCCAATTTCAGGTTTGCCGAAGGAAGTGCCGATACGCGGTCCAAGCTATTGACGAGTGGTAGGTTAGAAACCAGTGGTATCCTCTTTGCCTCCAACTCCGCCGAAATAACATCCGATAGTGATGGCACGATAAGAGAAGTGGCAACCGTGCTCAAAGACAATCCGTCGATGAAGCTCCGCATTGTAGGCCATACTGATGCTGTTGGAGATGCTGAAAAAAATATGCTGCTGTCAAAGAAGCGTGCCGATGCCGTCCGTGATATGCTGGTCAAAACCTATGAGGTTGCCATTGCGCAGATTGAAACCGAAGGTAAAGGATCCACGGTGCCGGTCGTCGACGAAATCAGTGAGGAAAACAGAGCAAAAAATAGAAGAGTGGAATTCGTAAAGCTGTGATATCAAAATGAATCTGAAAAACAACTATGTATATATTTTGCTGGCCTATGCCACGAGCTGTGGCCTACTGCTCACTACATCCTGCAAGAAAGACCCGGTTTCGCCGGATCCGGAGATCAGTATCGCTATTACGCCATTGCCACGTCCGGTTGGTGTGGCTAAAGGAGAGATCTCAAGCAAATCTATCGGTGCCGCCGGGGGCACCCTTGTTTCGGCAGATGGACGCCTGCAAATTGCCATTCCTGCCGGCGCATTGACAGAAGACAAACTCATTTCGGTGCAACCGGTCGAACAGACAAATATAGCCGGTATCGGCTTGTCTTACCGATTGACGCCACATCAGCTCACATTTAAGAAAAAGGTGACGCTTAGTTTAGGACTGGAAGAAGTAGCCGAACAGATCGGTCTACCGCAGACCCTCGGATTTGCCTACCAGCAGGAGGACCAGGTCTGGAAGTACGTCGGTGCCAGTCGTGTGGATATGGTGCAAAAAACAATAAGTTACGAAACGACGCATTTCAGCGACTGGTCTTTGATGAACAGGCTGTCCTTGTCACCATACGAAGCCACCGTCGAACCGGGGCAGAGCCAGTCCGTACGTGCCCTGATCTACACACAGACCAAGTGGGACGACTTATTGACTCCGCTGACGGGTTCATCTGAAGGAGCAGAGCCAGGTTATCCCGTCGGCACACCAGCCGCTTTACCCAGTAGATTTATAGACACATGGGAACTAACGGGGCCTGGTAAGATTGTCAAAGCAGATGCGAGCACGGTGACTTATCAGGCTCCGGCAGCGATGAATGGCAGCGCTGCGGCTACCGTAAGTCTCAAATTGAAGGCGCCGCGGGCGGGAACTTATCTGTTACTTTCCAATCTGCACCTCTCCGGCAATGGCTGGATTGAACTCAGTATAGCCGGCGCCGCTCCGGTGAGATTTCCAGCGTCTTCAGCAGCAAAATCCGGTAATCAATATTTATTATCGAATCCTGAAAATGAAGGTGGCGGATACTTTTTGCTGCGCTGGAATGGGGGTGTGGGCGAATATGGGTACAGTATAGCCAATGGAGGTAACCATTTCCATTTTCAGACTTCTACAACCACCTACATGAGCCGATACCTGGATGAGATTGTCAAAGATATTGTACCCAGTGGCGGAAAGATCAATATCACTAAATTGGAGAATGGATGGGTAGAGGGGGCATTCCATGTCACGAATGCCGGATATGGTCAATTTTTAATGAGCACGACGACGGCGAATGGCCGCTTTAGAGCGAAGGTATTCGATTCAGGAAAGCGCTAATCTGTCAAAAGGGGAATATTTACAACATTCACGTCTGTCGCACAGCCACAGCGCTAACGCAAGCTGTAATATCGTTGTGTTAGTTTCTGGAAATCTAAGAGTTTGTTTCATATGTTTATTAAAGCCCCGATCCGTCCCGGACAAGGGGCTTTTTGATTTCCCTGCAGGCGGCCCATCGTTGTTTCATATCAAAACCTTTATAAGTAACTTGTCAGTGGCATCTTTTTCATTTTAAAAATACCGGTAACAAGATTTCATCTACCATCATTTCTAGCCTCTTTTTGGTGATCATTTGAGGTCGGATCAAGTTTTCCGTTCGTATCAGGTCGTAGGGAAGCATTAAAGTTACTTCACTCGTTTGTTTGATTTGTTCACCTCTTTTTTCAGCATTTGACAATATGTTTTTTGTTGCGTTCAGGTATTTTTCAATAGCCTGTTGGTGTATTGGAAGCTCGTTTGTATCCGCTTTGTCTTGCGCTCTTAAAAAATAATAGTTGTTAATAATTTCGGTGCCAATCTCCATATATACTTTTTGGAATACAGTCAACAATTGTACAAAATCTTTTCGCAGGCTTCCATTGTCTTTTAATTCCGCGAAGAATACCCCATCAAACAGCTTTTTTGCCTTATATGCGTATATTTCCTGGAGCAAGTCAAAGGGTGTCGCCCATCTTCTGTAGAGCACTGTACGACTCGTATTGGCTTCATCGGCTATCTGCTGAAAGGTCAGGTCCGTAATCTTTACTGTGGTCGTCAGCTTCATTGTTGCATCGTACAAGCTTTCTAGTAGTTCATCGCCACGTCTCCTACTGTTTTTAGTTTGCTCCATATAATTTTTCTATAAAGATAAAAAAAATTAGAAACAATATGTATCTTATTTGGTTATTCTCTTTATCTTTGTTATAAGGTACAATTTGAATCTTATTTTTTAAAATGAACACAAGACAGCAACAGAATACCCTGTGTACGGACCAACTGAGAGATTTTTTCAAAAGTCATCATGACAAGTTGCTATGCACAGCGAATAAAAATGGAGAACCGTCAATCGCCTTGATGGGAACGCCACGATTAAATAGTGCAGGCAATATTGAACTGGAATTAAGCGACAACCCTTCGGTTTCACTAAACAATATTCAGGAGAATAAAGCCGTGGTGTTTTTGGTGTACGAACCCGCTGGGCGGGCAAGAGATTACAAAGGCGTGCGGATATACGCCGAAGCGATTGAAATACTAACAGAAGGTGAAAAATTAGAACATATTAGGGAGCTGCTTCGGATAAAATTTGGCGATGAACAGGCTGATGGGTTAGTGGCGACAGTGACTTTCCGCATCACAAAATTGCGGCCCATTGTGGACCGTGGCCAGCTCTGGAACGAACCGCCTTTTGCGGATGCCTAATATTTGGCCTCATCGTAGGATTGGGACCGAGTTACTATACCAAGGGGATTATTCATTTAGGCTACAATAACAGCGGTTTTGAATACATTAGTTTTTTAATTGTTGCAGACTTTTATTGGCAACAATTAAAAAACGAGAAAATGAAATTGAAAGACAAAACCTATCTAGTCACGGGTGGTACATCTGGGGTTGGAAAAGCAGGTTACAAAATGTCTCGTTCGCTGATATAGCGAGACTGATGTCAGATATGGCAAACAGGTCGATTATAACCAACCGCGGGTAGATGCATACATTGCGCGGTTTGTGCAGAATGGGTTTCCGGAAGATGATGCAGCCTATCTGGCACGGTACACGGAGGCAATTGGCAGAGGAGAATTTGAGACCAATAAAAGTGATGTCAAACGATTACTGGGCAGAAGTCCAATATCTTTGAAGAATTTTTTGCTAAGCATACACTATCCGCAGGCATAGATTAATGTCCTAAATTGTATAAAATATGTCCTTTGAGACATTATTATTGCTTCGTACATTTGAAGTATGAGTAATAAAAGATTGAACAGTACGGTAAATCCATTGCAAAAAAAAGTTGTGATTGTTCCGATGTCAGGAGCGACTTTGCTGCATTTTTCAGGTCCTGTTGATGTATTTACCAATGCTAACAGGTGTTTGAGTCTATTAGGCTCAGCACCTGGGTATGAAGTTATCCTTGCTTCTCCGACGGCCGACAGACGGATACCCACATTGGCAGGAGCCCAGTTGTCCTGTACGTATAGTGTACAGGATATTTTGTCCCCTATAGACATCTTGATTATTGCTGGTAATGATTTTAATTCCCTTTCTCGAGCCCAGTATGCCGATCTATGTAAATGGATATCTGCCCTGCATGAGAAAGGGGACAACCGTATCGCTTCTGTTTGTGGAGGAGCGTTTGTGTTGGCGGAGGCCGGATTATTGAACGGGAAAAAGGCGACGACCCATTGGCAGTTGCGTGAGCGTCTGAAAAAAGAGTATCCTCTGGTGGAGGTAAATACAGATCCCTTTTACACCGGTGATGGCCGGATATATACCTCTGGCGGAGTTTCATCCGGAATAGATCTTGCACTCGCTCTGGTAGAAGAAGATTATGGGAAGGACCTTGCCATTCAGGTTGCCCGCAGGTTGGTATTTTATCTGTCCCGATCAGGCTCACAGTCACAGTTTGGCAACCTGCTTCCTCAATATGAAAGTACCAACGTCGCGTATAAGATCACCGAGTGGCTCAAAGGAAACCTTTCCGGAGCTATCGATGTCACAAAAATGGCAGAATACCTAAATATGAGCCCTAGAAACCTCAACCGTGTTTTCAACAGAGAGATAGGTTTGCCACCTTCCAAGTTTATGGAAAAGTTGCGTGTAGAAATGGCCCGGAAGTATCTGGAAGATACCGATATGCCGATCGAAAATATCGCTGACAAATGTGGGCTGAGCAATCTGGTGACTATGCGTCGTATATTCCTTAGGCACTTAAAAGTGACACCATCAGATTACCGTCGTGCATTCCGGACGTCACTTCATGCAGCGCCTTCCTCAATATAGTAATGAAAATAGTTATAACAAATTAAAAGTTAACGATATGAGAGTAGCAATTAACGGATTCGGTAGGATAGGCCGAATGACACTACGGGCATTACAGGATAAACCAGAAATAGAGGTCGTAGCGATAAATGATTTAGCGGATATCAGCACATTGACACATCTGTTTAAATACGATACAGCCCATGGTCGTTTTGAAGGGCCAGTGAACAGTGACCAAGATGCCCTTGTTATCAATGGCAGACGAATACAGTTCTTTTCTGAGCGGGGACCAGAGAAACTACCCTGGAAAGATCTGGCGATTGACGTTGTCATTGAATCCACAGGCCACTTTACCGATAAAGTGTCTGCACAGGCACATATCGATGCAGGAGCACAAAAAGTTCTGATCACAGCCCCTGCATCAGGAGGTGTTAAAACTATTGTCCATGGTGTGAATGATGATATCATCGGCGGCGATCAGATCTATTCTACAGCATCATGTACCACAGGTTGTATTGCGCCGATTTTAGCAATTCTGGAAAGAGAATTTGGAATAGAATCTGGTTTCATGGTCACTGTACATGCATTTACTGCCGATCAGAACTTGCAAGATGCACCACATAAAGATCTCAGAAGAGCGCGCGCTGCCAGCTATTCCATTATTCCGACAACTACTGGAGCCGCCAAAGCCATTGGTGATGTGCTGCCGAGTCTGAAGGGCAAAATGGACGGATATTCTTACCGCGTTCCAGTGATTGATGCATCTATTGCCGACCTGTCCATTAATCTAAAAAAAGAAGTTACCGCTGCTGAACTGAACGATCTGTTTAAATCTTATGCAAAAGGGGCGATGAACGGTATTCTTGAATACACCGAAGAACCTTTCGTTTCCGCTGACATTCTTGGTAATACACATTCTTCGATTGTAGATGGAAGTTTGACTAAGGCTCAAGGTAAATTAGTGAAAGTGGTTTCTTGGTATGACAATGAGGTCGGTATATCGCACCGCATCGCAGAATTGGTTTCGCTGCTATAAAAAGTAAATGTTTCTAAAAGTTGTTTGGTACAGTGAGATAATGCTAGTTTAGAAAAGGCATACGTACCGAACAACTTTTTAAAATTCATTGGCTTTTCAAGTTACTGGAGAACAAATGCTTAACGGCTTTTTTCATGTAAAAAAAAATCTGTGCCAAGCCAGCTGCTCAAATTTACCTAAATAGTCGGTGGAGGCAATATTCCTGTACAATAGGCAGATCCGCTTCGGCCCAGTCATATTCTGGCAGTTGAGGTATCTCTACCCATTTTGCCTGTACATGTTCTGTAACTTTCAGTTCTCCAGCTGTTAGTCTGCATACAAAAGGGTAGAGCCTTAGTGAGAAGCCGGGGTAGTGGTGCTCTACCACCGTCAGCGCTCTTTCTATGACGATATCGATATTTAGTTCTTCTTTGATTTCTCTGCGCAGGCAGTCTTCTTTAGATTCACCGGTTTCAATCTTTCCGCCGGGGAATTCCCATTTCAGCGGGAGCTTCATTGCGGCAGATCGTTGACAGATCAATATTTTCTCATCGTGTTCGATTATAGCGCAGGTTACTTGTAGCATCGTGCTTTAAAGTTAATCATTTTTCTGTTAATAGCATACAGATCGTACGGAGAAAAAATAAGAATTGCCGCATATACCTGTTATATTACCTCTGTTAGTTTGTTCCTGCATAATGGGTGTAACTTCTGTTGAGGGGCCTCACAGCAGTTTGGACAGAACGATAATAATTGAGTCTGCCAGCAGTTTAGCTGAAGCAAGGTTTGCTTTGTTTTTAAAAGAAAGCGGTTTATTTTTACAACAGAATTTCGTCTAAAAATTTTATCTTTACGAAAAGGAGACCAATTCATTAGGTCGGCCTCAATTATATCCGACATGTTAATAATAAAAAAATAATTTCTATTGTCTTTGTGGTCTGTCTGTTCTTCCTGGGGTTGGGGATTAATGATGTTACCCATAATTTAATACAGTATGGTTAAGAATCTTATTTTTATCTTATTCCTTGCTTTGTCAGTCAACACATTTGGACAGACAGCTACAGATTCTCAGGCGGAGAAATATATGAGACTAACATTGTCAAGTAAAAAAGATTTGGGCAACAACAATATATTGAGCATACATTATGGCTTTAATGCAGATACTGTGTCTCAGGTTATTGTGAAACCGGTAGATAATGAGGAGTATTTGAATCGAGAATTTCTTAAAGGCGGTATGAAGCAACGTTTCAAATATTTCGATTTTGGTTTTGAAGGTGATCGTTTAGTTTTTCAAAAAGAATTTAGTCATGTGGAGATTCCCTCAGCTCCAAGATTGGAATGGTTAGGTGAACATAGTAAATTAATTGGCCACCATAAGTACAGGTTATTGTCGATTAGTTTATTTAGAGATAGCACTGTATTTTTCTTTACTACAGACTCGCTGCTAAAACCCATGTTTTGGGGAGAGCCGGCGCGATTCAACGGCAATTTAGGTTTATTAGAAACTAAAATATCAAAGCTGATGGAGGATGTTCATGTAGAAACAGATATCGACTCCATTGTGGTTTTTAGGGCTATAGTAATTGCGGGCGAAACCCGTAATCAGGACAAATTGCAACTCGACGAATTAATTTACGGTGAGGAAACTGCTTTCTCCAACATGGTACGTCAGGTGTTGAGCGATACAAATAATAATTCGAGTACGCCCAGCCATTCCAATTGGGTCGCTGCAACTAATGTCAGTGCTAGACCTCAAACGACACGTATCAAAATTTTTGCATGGCTAAAGCCGGATGGACTGGTTAAGTTGGAACTTCCATCTAAATTGCAAAATTGGACAGGCGATTAAGTTCGCGAAAATCACTCTTTTCCAGCATCGGTTCCCAGATCAAAAAAACATCGCGATACCGTTGTATTGATGTACATACCGATATCCATAAACTAGTAAATCAGAAATCGAGGATTTGGAAGCATTTATAGCACTCTTATTAGCATCCCCGACGTCCCGTTACACTTGAGAGAGTACTTTTATCGGTTTATAAATATTTTAAAATTCGATTTTCAAATAGTTCTTTTTCATGTCGATTATTGAAGTAGTTGAAATCTCTGTTCATCAATCGTATCATACCATTATTTTTATTGGTAAATCGGTATAATGAAATGTTGGTATGACTTCCAAAGCCTCTTATCAATACTTGAACAATTTCATCTCGATCTGTATAATAAAAGTCGATTTTTTTCCAGTGACCAGTAAAGTCAGGCGCTAGTACTAATTGTGTCGTATCGTTAAAAAGGCTGGGATTTAAACGATGGAGTTTTCCTAGGTTAATTTCGACATCTTCGATTGAGTGATCTATCTTCCACGTTTCGACAAAAGGATAGGAGCCACCGAAGCTACCGACCCGTCTTCTGGCTAATTCCCAGATGAGGATGATTACAGTAGTAGTAAGTAGAAAAATAACTACTTTAACAAGGACTTTGGACTTTAACATGATTTAAAAATAAATTATGATCAATTGCCACTAGTATTACCAAAAAATGATTCAATCGCTAATTACTCATCGCGCATATTTAACACCAAAAGGATATCATTTGCCTTTATGAATTTGATTGAAGTGATGTTCGAAGTGCGATACATAATCGTTCACCAGATACTCCAGCGTATAACCGTTGGCTTTTCTACATAATATCTGAGGAGTTAGGGGACGTGCAGGTCATCCTGTTCCACCGATTCAAACGTATAGAGTTTTAAGCGATGACATATTTACTCTGTTTGTTGATGTTGTTAAATTAAAAAAATAATATCGTTCGGTTTTAAAAAAATTACTATGAGACATCCCCTGAACAATAATTATCACTGAAACAAAAACAAGAGAGAAAGATCTCTGCCGAAACGCTCGGTTTCAGTGATGGCGTATTTAAGGTGATGGTTCACCCACAAGAGTTATCATGTGATGTTAAAGATAGCACTGTTTCCTCAATGATAAACTGTTTTGTACCTACAATTTTTCCAGAATGGATCTGGCGGAATTGGCAGCGATGATCAATCCCCCGGCCAACATGATAATATCTTTTAGCACAAGTCTTCCGGCGCCTGAAAGGTAGGGGAAGCCGAAATTTGGGGTCGGAAAATCACCGCCCAGATTGGGCACATAGACTTCAGGCGTGCTAAATAGGAAAGATAGGGTCGTAATCGACATGCCTATGGTCAATAGCCCCCCGATTAGTCCAATCTTGGGAAACCAGATACCAAGGAGGACGAAGACTCCGATAAGGCATATTACGGCCCCCAAACCATAGGAAAAAGTGTAGGTGCCATTTGCCTGATGCCAATCTATGTTTTTCTGTACCGTTTTACCCTCTGGATTTTTATATAGCGTGTATTCGGGTACAGTTTGGTTTTTGCTGTTTTGGGCAAGATTGTCGCTTTTCTTGTAAAAGAAAGACATTAATGGACTGTTTATCACGAAGGGTACGATTCCTTCGGCCTCGTAGGAAAAGGCCTTTAAGCCGCCGATCCATGCCATAACCACAAATATGGCAATACGTATAAAATGAATCGATTTGTCCTGTATGGACGCTAATACCAAAAGTGCTTTGTTCATATGTATATGCTTTATATAGATACAAAGCTAGCCGGTTTCCTTTAGGATGAAATGGACAGATAAGGTTAATCAATGGACTTTTCAGCCACGATGGAAATGCCGACCTTCCTGCGATAATAGGAGGGTGAAACACCAACTTCTCTTTTGAAATATCGGCTGAAATAGAATTCGTCTTCAAAGTTTAACTGATCAGCAATCTCTTTGATCGACAGATAACTCAGGTGCAGCATCTTTTTTGCTTCCAGGATTACCCTTTCCTTAATAAGCTGTGAAGGAGCCTTACCAAAACGGTATCTGACTTTTTTACTGAAAGCATTAGTCGAGAGCGCAAACAAGTCGGCGTAGAAGCTTACCGATCGCTCTGTGATGAAATGTTCGTCCAGCAGAGGTTGAAATCGGGAGATTGGATCTGGGGACAATTCACCTGTCAACATCTCCGGTAGGATTTTGCTTTTTTCCTTGCTGCTGATAGCCAGAATGAGCTGTAGATAAGAACGGAGCACCGAATCGACGAAGGGATCTTCCGGATGATTATTCATTTCCCTTTCCATTCGTTGTAACAACTCCTTGATTTCGCCAAAGGTTGATTGCCCTATTGGGAAGTAAGGTTTTTCATAAATATTATTGAACAGAAGCCCATTGCAGGCCACTTCTTTCTTGTGGTATTCAATGCAGTAATAATCACCGTGAAATTTCAGCACCTGAATTTGAACGTTTTGGCCATTTAACCATTTTAGATGTTGATAAGGGCTTAGAAACAATAGGGTGTTACCTGAAGGAGAATAATCTACAAAATCGACAGCAAATTCTGCATCGCCAGCGAACAGGAGCATATGGTAATAGGCGGAGCTGTAGTTCTCAAAAAAACTATTACTGGTTATGCTTTCTATGGCGATTAGTTTATCGATGACTTTCTAGACTTTAATTGAAACAAGCTTAACAAAACTAAACATTATTTTGAACTTGACAGGGCGCCATCGAACCTATTTTTGACGCCCTATGTCTCATGTATATGTTCACATTTACAAGCCTACCGGTTTTTTCATCCACGTAGGTTTTGTATACTTATTTTCGCAGACTTACTGTTAAGGATATTAATGTTATTAATAGTAAATTTTACGTTGTTTTATGTTATTGTGTTTATTATACACGATAACGTTTGCGATTGTTGCGCAATCGATTGCTGAGATTTCTTGTGAATATTCCTTTTATATTCGTCACAGATTATAATCCTACGGATAATTGTTATTAAAAGTTTTAAACCGCCGTTTTGATGAAAAAAGGAACGAAACCAGATGTTTGCTCGTCTGTCACATTATTGGGGCACATCTGGTATTGGAACCCGACTTGAAACAAAATTCCGGATGGGAGACAGGACAATAATTTAATTAATACCATTCATAAACTTAATTGAAAACCAATGAAAAAAAACATCTTTTATGTAATCGCAATTTGCTTTGTTAGCATGTTATCCTCCTGTAAAAAGGATGGCGGTTGGATGCATCCCGTTCCTTCTGATCCGGATCCGGTGAAACTGGCCATTGCAGACAGTGTCCAAACATTCAGAGTGACGCCATCGGCGTCTACAGAAGCCGATCGAATGCAATTCAGGGGTAATCATAATGATATGCAGGCAACAGGATTTTATGTTGCCCCAAACAGTACGATAACCGTAACCGTTAAAGTCAACGCTGGTACAACAGGTGCCCGACTCGCCATCGGTACTCCATTTAGAGATAATATCAGACCTGTGAGGCAATATTTAGACTTACAACCGGGCACACAATCCTTTACAGTGGATCAATACGGAGGCTTAGTTTATGTGATTTATACAGCCAATAATTATACAACAACAGGTGAAATTGAACTTACTTTCGGCGACGGATTTATTCCAGTACCCTATTTTCAAAAAGGGAAAACAACACATGGTCAATGGGTTGCGACATTGGACTCACTTAAGAACGTTGCTCCAGACGTGGTGTTTTCTTCCGACCGTACAATTATGGTGGCCAACATGGATGAAGCTCTTCTTTATAAGGGGGAGGATCAACAGTTGATAGTGGATAGGTTGGATTCTATCATTGATTTTTCAAATCGTATAAGCGGCCTGAGTGGTACAAGCGGCGTGCATGCTACCCCTTATAATAAACATCTGATTACAGTTAGAGATTCTGCGTCTGGTGGATATATGGCGGCAGGGATTTCCATTTATTACACAGAAGCATTGTCTTATAGGATGCTACAGCCTAAATACCTTTCGAACACGAATGGATGGGGTATCTGGCATGAAGTAGGACATACCTATCAACAGAAAGCTTGGACCTGGGGCAATTTGACGGAAACCACAGTCAATGTGTACTCCCTGGCAAGTGAGCGAGGTTTTGGTCTGCCTATTAGTCGTGTTACTGCAAATAATGCATGGCCTAAACTGGATGCGTATTTCCAGCAACCTATTACTGAACGTGATTTCAATGCGGGCAGCAATGACCTGAAGATGATTATGTTCCATCAACTATGGTTAGCATTTGGTGATGATCTGTATATTAATTTGAGCAAGGCCACACGTGACAACCGTCCTACTGTATCTACAGATGCAGCAAAAATGCGTTATTTTATGCTGTCAGCTTGTCAATTTTCACAAAAAGACCTGTCAGACTTTTTTAGAAAATGGGGATTTAGGGTTGATGAGTCTGTTTATACAGAAATAGCCAATCTCAATCTTCCGATACCGGATCAGGATGTTACGGCATTGAGGGATTAAAACATCATTTTCAGTAGTTAGTGATTGGGTACATGATAATTCGTGTACCCTTTGTTGGTAAGAAACGACGTCTATGCGTCTTTGTCTAACTACGTATGCTATCTACGTACTTTAACTACTTTTGTCTAACGCTTTCTTCTTATTGCAAGGCCTATCGTGAATATTTTAGCTGGGTATCTGAGCGCAATGAAAACCGTTTTCAAGGCACAATGCAACATGGCGGGGGCTATGACGCCAAAAATATGATGCATACCCTCCGTCTGCTGCAGCAGGCAAAAGAGATCTTGTCTGACGGCAAGCTGAATGTATGTCGACTCGATAGGGAAGAGCTCCTGCGTATCAAGAGTGGCGTCTTTACCTATGATGAGCTTTTTATACGGGCTCAAAAGCTTTTTCAGGAGGTTGAAGAGCTTTCCTTGCACAGTTTACTGCCGGCAGCACCGGATCAGGTGAAACTGAGGCGACAATTGGTGGTAATGCGTAAATATCTTTATCAGATCAAAATACAACTGAATTAAGCAAACCAACGGCTCCGAAGCATAACAATAGATTTCTTTATTGTCCTATACTGCGAAATTGTTCGCAGTCTGCTTTATTCACAAGAAACGATCCTGTCCTATTTAGCATTGCTATGTATCATGCTAATGTAGTTAGGTAGTAGCCTAAATTCCTGTTATTCCAAAAAATAAAATAAAATCTATCAAACAAGTAGTCTTTTTTGAAAAATAGTTTTATATTAGTGTCGTTCGTTTCAATTGGCGTTGGCAACGATAAAATCTAAACCATTACAGTATATGAAAACTTTACATCAAACCTTACTTATTGTAGTATTTTATTTTGTTAATTTCTACTGGCTTCCACTCCGAATGCACACCTGAAACGACAAAGGGAAGTAAATACCTCCCTTTGATTTAACAAGCAAATAACAAGTTCAATTGGCGTTGGCACTTGCAATATTCACTATTAAACACCCAAAACTATGAAATATCGTAGAGTATTTTCGTACTCGCTTTCTATTTTTTTTATCTGGGCCTTTATCACAACATTGTGGGCACAGGAAACCAAACCCATTATCAATGCTTCTCTTTCAGGTACCGTAATCGATGCGGTAACAAGAGATCCCATAGAGGGTGCCACCGTTCAGCTGGAAGCGGTGACACATAGCGTAAAAACCGATCGAAAAGGTAAATTCTCTTTTGTAACAGGTCAGAAATTACCTTTTAAGCTAACTGTAACTTCGGTGGGCTATGCAATCCGAAACCTTGTCATTGAAACTTCGCCAGCAATTATCGAATTGAATAGATCCACTGAAAATCTAGATGAAGTCGTTGTCGTGGGATATACAACGATAGCGAAAAAGAATCTTATTGGTGCAGTGGACCGGGTATCGCAACAAGCGGTTAAAGATATACCCACAGGAAGCTTTGATGCACAGCTGCAAGGAAAGGTGGCGGGTATGCAGGTTGCTGCCAGTTCGGGAATTCCGGGAGATGCATTGCACGTCCGTCTGCGGGGAGCCACATCCATTAACGCGGACAATAATCCCCTGTATGTCATTGATGGTGTATTTCTAAATTCTGAAAGCCTTCAGACAATCAATACAGGAGGCAAGGCGACTTCTCCTATTGCAGACCTGAGCCCTTCGGACATCGAACATGTTGAAGTATTAAAAGACGCTGAAGCAACGGCTCTATATGGATCACGAGGTGCTAACGGAGTTATTCTGATCACAACCAAACGCGGGAAAAATGCGCAGTCGGCAAAGATTGATGTCAACCTTTATTCGGGAAGGGCAAAAGCCGCCAAACTTTGGGAATTAACCTCGGGTCCCGAACACGCTGAACTCGTGAACGAGTATTTTAGAAATATTGGTCAGGCAGAGCCATTTAGGCCTGCTGCGGACGGGGGCAGGGGATTACCTTCTGAACAACAAACGTACGATAGACTTTCGGAAGCTTTTCGCACGGCAGGAGTATATAATGCAGATCTATCTGTCTATGGAGGTAGTGATAATACCGCGTATTATCTGAGCGCTGGGTACAACAAACAAGAATCCATTCTAAGACCAATATCATTTGACAGGGCTAATTTTCGTTTTAACATAGACCAGAAGATAAACAACAAGCTTAAAATAGGATCGAGTAATGGTATTTCCAGGACGGGACGTAACCAAGGTCGTGCAGGGGATGGTCCTCAGGGAGGTATTTTACAGGCAGCTTTGCACACCCCAACGTATTTATCACCCTACAATGAACAAGGTGTTCTGGTCGGCAGAGCCGGATTTGACAATCTAACGCTGTTATTAGATTATTATGATGTGGGATCGACAAGTCTGCGGTACATCGGAAATGTTTATGGTGAATATCAGATTACCCCAGCATTGAAGTTTCGTTCAACATTTAGTGTGGACTATAACAATTACAATGAGCACGAGTACTGGAATAAATTGCTAATCGCCGGAAGTGGCGTAAATGGGTTGGCAACTTCTGCAATTTCACAGTCAACAACCTGGATCAATGAACAGACATTGACATACCGCAAAAGGTTAGGCTCACGGCATACTATTGGCGCATTGTTAGGTAATACGTTGCAGGGAAGCTATTTTTCACTCACATCTGCAGAAGGCCGGGGCTTCGCTACAGATGACTTTACACTGATCAATACCGCTGCCACAACAGTAGGAGACCAGGACTGGGACCAATACAGGCTGGCATCGTTTTTCGGAAGGGTAGATTATGCCTTTGATGATAAATATTTATTGGATCTATCCTTGCGCGCAGATGGGTCTTCAAAGTTTAATAAAGGATATCAATGGGGGTATTTTCCGGCAATCGGTGCTGCTTGGCGCTTAAGTAAAGAAAGCTTTTTACAACACGCTGCTTTCTTAAATGACCTAAAACTAAAAGCCAGTTATGGCCTGACAGGCAATCAAAATGGTATCAATTCCTTTGCTTCGAGACAATTGTGGTCGGGTGTAGGGTCGTCGTACCGAGGGGTTGCCGGAATTTTTCCTGAACAGTTAGCTAACCAGCAGCTTAGCTGGGAGACTACATCACAGTTTAACGTCGGTCTGGATGCGGCTTTACTGAACAATAGATTAACAACAGTGCTCAACTACTATTATAAATATACTAAAGACGGATTATTGACTGAGGTGTTGCCCGGAACCACAGGCTTTGGCAGCTTTACGAACAACGCTGTAGAGATCAGCAATAGAGGTTTTGAGCTGAGCATTAGCTCGTTGAATATCAAAAGCGATGTTTTTTCCTGGAGCACCTCATTTAATATTGCCCGAAATATTAACAAGATCGAGAAATTGGCAACACCTCAGAATTACGGTAGCCGAGACCTTATTCAATTCAGAGAGGGGTCTCCAATGTATTCCTTTTGGTTATACAACCAATTGTATGTCGATCCACAAACAGGAGATGCGGTGTACGAAGATGTGGACGGAGATGGTCGTATAACAACCGGCGACAGGCAGATTTTGGGTAGTATCTGGCCGGATTATTTCGGGGGCTTCACGAATGATCTTTCCTATAAAAATTTTGATTTGAACGCATTCTTTACATTCTCGATAGGCAATGAAATATATAATCACAATCGATTTTTTGGAGAGGCCGGAGGGGCCAGGGATGCTGCGCGTGTCATTTTTAAATCCAACCTGGATCGGTGGCAACAGCCTGGCGATATTACGGATGTTCCCCGTTCAGACGGAGTGAATAATAATAACTATAAGGACGGTGGTGGCAGGTGGCTGGAAAATGGTTCCTACCTAAGATTTAGGACATTAAGTCTGGGCTATAATTTCGCAGGGAAGAACTTAGGAAAATTGCCATTTTCAAAATTGAGAATATATATACAGGCAACCAATTTATTTACGGTGACGAAGTATACAGGTCTTGATCCCGAATCTGCTGCGAACAGCGCAGCAAATCAACAGGGAATTGATTTGGGAACCCCACCTCAACCCAGAAGTTTCCAGTTAGGTGTTAATTTAACTTTATAAGCGTGTCATGAGAACAAAATTTATTTATATATTTTACATCCTCCTATTCACAAACTGCTCTTCGTTCTTAGATGTTGACCCCAGGTCATCGATATCCGGAGACGGCATAATCAAAGACGAAACCTCCGCCAATGCAGCCATCAGCGGCGTGTATGATGCATTGAGAAGTTACTATAGTGTAAATTATCAATCTATAGCCTATTTGTCAGGTGACAATGTTCAATGGACGGGGTCGCAATCGCAAGTGCAGGAGTTTATCAATCACAGGGTCAATCCGGAGAACGGAACGATAGCTTCATCGTGGAATGGGATTTATACCACGATAAACCGGGCGAATAACGTCATTAATGCGATTGCGAATGATGATGCAGCTGAGATACCGGCAACCGTCAAAGACAAGGTGCTGGGGCAGGCCTATGCCATCCGTGGATTAGCCTATTTTGATCTGGCTCGCGTTTGGGGCGGGGTACCGCTGATCACGGAACCGACAGCGAAAGTGGGCGATAATATCGGTATAGCACGCAGTACCGTTGACCAGACCTATCAACAGGTTATTAATGACCTCAATTTGGCCGAAGATCTTTTGCCAAACACCACCGATCGGTTTGCATTTACCAAGAAGACGGTGTGGGCGTTAAAGGCCCGATACCATTTATATAAAAAGAACTGGGCAGAGGCAAGAGATTACGCAAAATTATTGATTGAAGACCAGTCCAATTATGAGCTTATCTCGCCTTATTATTCTTTTTTCAAAAATGACGTTACAGGAACTAAAGAATCGGTTTTCGAACTCTTTTACAGTACCAACGAACCTAATCCGCATAGGGCTCAATGGCAGCCGCAGACGAATGGAGGTACAAGGCAATGGGCGCCTGCCGATCCACTGATTGGGTTATTGACAAATCCGGGTACAGCGGGTGCCCGGAGTGTATTAATAGCTAAGGATAACCAGAATCGTTGGTACGGTGATTTGTATTACAGAAGTACAGGCGCTGACCCGACTTATGTCATCCGTATTGCCGAGCTCTATCTTATCCGGGCTGAGGCCTATGCTGAACTGAACGAGTATAATCTCGCAGTCGAGGATCTCAACAGGGTAAGAAAACGAGCATTGCTTGAGAATAGGCCATTCACGACGAGTAAAAGTGATCTCTTATTGTGGATTGAGAATGAACGCCGCCTTGAATTTGCATTTGAGGCACATCGCTGGTTTGATTTGGTACGTACAGGGAGAGCCCAGCAGGTATTAGGAATAGGCGAATCATTCCGATTGTTGTTGCCCATCCCGTATAGTCAGATTCTCGCCGATCCGGCACTGAAACAAAATCCAGGTTATTCATCTTAAATATTGACGTCAGATGGCATTATATTTTCAAAAACACAAATGCAAGAAGTATCTTCTTCGTGTGAGCATACTCTTTATCTTGTTGCTCAGCCTGCCTTTACAGCCCGCGTTCTATAGCACGTTGTTTACGATCAGCTGGCCGTATTTTATTGTGGACGTATTCCGGCTTGTCACCTTTTTGCCGCACTACTTTGGTGAGCAGAATAGCTTGATAGATTGGCTATTTATCTTGGTTATAGCGCTCTTTGGAGCCGCTTTTTGGTTGAAAAAAGACAAAACCGAAAATGCCGGCAGAGAACAGCTATACTATTATTATCTCAGAATATTTGTGCGCTTTAAACTAGCTGCCATATTGTTTGTAGCCGGTTTTCTCAAGCTGTTTCCCATATTCGTTCCGGAGCTGTCCCTGAGTCATTTAAACACCGCATATGGTTATTTTGCAGATTGGAAACATCTGCTGTTAAGTTTATCCGCAGCCCCGGCATATCTGGTTTTTTTGGGTATTGTTGAACTTGTTGCAGCGACGCTTTTGCTTTTCCGCAAAACAGCTTTTTTGTCTGTCATTTTTGTTATACCATTTTATGGAAATGCGTTTTTGGCGGATTTAGCATATCAAGGACCCAGCTATTTTGTTTCTACTTATATCATTCTATTGACTTTGCCTATTTTCCTGTATGATGTACGACGTTTAGGGTCATTGATTGTCTCTCTTAAGGAAACATTACCTGCCAGCTGGAAATTGGATTGGCAAACCGTAAGCTGGTCAAAATGGCGATTACCACTCAAAGCAGTTTTCGTATTCATATTTGTTTTGTTGGTGGCAGTCAGGTCCTATTCCATCTATCAGGACCCCGGCCAGTCGCTGCATTATCCAAATGAGGCAGGTCTACCAGCTATCGAAGGAAAATATCTGGTGGATACTTTTGTTTTTAATGGAGATACATTGGCATTTTCGCCAATTGATAGTATAAGATGGAAGGATGTGGTGTTTGAAAAATGGAATACGGTAAGTGTGCGAAAGGTCAATACCGTGTTCAAGGATGCGGAGCCCGCCGCCTTTCTCGAACGGGAAGATCAACAAAGAGATTATGAATTCACCCAGACTGGCGACCGTCTATATTATCGGTACACGGTTAGCGGAGACACGATCGCACTCAAAAATCCAAATAAAAATTATCCGGATGACACCTACCGCTTTAAAATCGAGCGACCAGACAGTCTCCATGTAAACTTGTTTGGTGTCAATGCACGAGGAAATACTGTAAAGGCCAGTCTCAGTAAGGTAAATAAAAAATACCTGCTATACGAAATAAAGAAAATAGGACGCCGTGGTCTTGGATACAAATTATAAACGTTTAAACTATTTGAAGATGTCAGCACATAATCCGTCGCAAGGTAGCGTCCCGTGGACCGCCTTTCAGCTCATTGCATTTCGTGTCAGCTTTATTTTCTTTATCATTATATCTATACCTAATAACCCACTGTGGTATAAACAAGTATGTTCGATAGACTGGTTTAATTTGGATTATCGCGATTTGTATGATATCTGTCGGTTTGGTTCGGGTGTAAATTGGTTTGGTAAAACTACATTTGGCCATCATTTGGAGGGGTATAGTATTTGGGTGAACACCTTGTTTTTTTCGATTATAGCCGCAGTGATCTGGACGTCTGTTCTGAGACTGCTTAAAAGAGAACGATCAACATACAACAGGCTATTTTATTGGCTTAATGTTGTGGTGCGCTATAGAGCTGGTTTGGGTATTATCGGTTTTGGATTTACAAAACTTTTTCCGGTGCAGATGCCTTATCCCTCTTTGGGCATCCTGGATACCGACTACGGTGATTTAACCGCGCAGAAGATCTTTTGGCTTTCGTTTGGAATTGTGCCATGGTATCAGGTTTTTGCGGGTATACTCGAAGTTAGCGCTGGTACGATGCTTTTGTTCAGGAAAACGGTGTCTATCGGTGCGGCCCTGCTTGTAGGTGCCCTGGGGGCAATCGTTGTTGTGAATTTTGCCTATGACGGCGGAGTTCATGTTTACAGTTCTTATTTCGTGTTATTGAGCTTGTTTTTGCTTGTCCCGTATTACAGACCGTTTTATAATCTATTTGTCAAAGAAGTCGCCGCGAAGATCGAACTGTATTTACCCCGGTTTAAGCCTGCCGTTAACTTCGTTAGAATCGGCCTCAAAGCTATGACTTTATTCGTTTTTGTCGGTGTCTTTTTCTATTTGCAATACATCGATTTTCGATATGACCCTTACAAACAGCCCTCATCTCCGGGAGTTAGCGAGTTGCGCGGGACTTATAACGTAACAGCATTCCAGTTGAATGGTAAAACAAGGCCTTTTAATCCATATGATAGCATCCGATGGCAATCTGCAACCTTTGAGAAATGGTCGACATTGAGCTTCCGCGTCAATAGGCCTTTGCGCTTAGATCTTTCTAACGGTGGCGGCGATCCAAAACGGGATGTCAACCGAAATTTCGAGATTTCCGGCGTGGCCGGAGGCCTGCGTGTGTTTCACTATTATGCAGACCGGGAAAACAAAACATTATACCTGGAAGATAAATTTAAGCTTATTCCTGATCAGCGGAATGTAACAGCTGGCGAAGGTGGAGATGGCGGTGTTCGCAACTATCTGAAAGAGCAAAAGCTATCTTCTGATACCCCCGCGGTTTCCCTGGCAGAATGGATTCCCGATTCTGTAAAATATAAGTTTGCTTCTGAAGTAAATGATGTCCATCCAAAGGCGCGGACGACACGCCGGATCCGGGAATTTGCCAAAGCGGATGAATTGGCGAGAAAAGAAGTGCGGCAGCGATTCGTGCTTAATTATACCGTATCCGGCAACGGCAATAGGGTCATATTGAGAGGAATCGATGAAAATCGTGATTCGCTTTATGTGGTATTGGATAAGGTTATAAAAGACTATAAGATTAGCCCGGGTAAATTGGTGGCTGGACAGTATGACTAAACACACCGCAGTATATGTCGTGATTGGCATCGCATTAGCCCTGCTTATTTGCTGTGGCCCTGCAGACATGGATACATCTACCGCAGATATGCGGCGAGGTAAAACAGATTGGTCAGACGGACTTGAGGCGTATCAGGCAACATGGCCGGATAAGTTTGGCATTGGACGACAGGCAGATCAAAGTTTTATCGCCAAATGGGATATTGATGTCCGGCCTGATGGGAAGGGCTTGCCTAAGGGCGAGGGATCCGTGAAAGATGGCGCTGTCGTATACCGGCGAAAATGTGCAAGTTGCCATGGTGCCAATGGATATGAAGGCCCCGAAGATAAGCTGGTCACAGATTCGTCGGGAACAAATACCATTGGCAATTACTGGCCCTATGCGACAACGATCTTTGATTACGTGCGCCGCGCCATGCCATTTAATGCACCCGGTTCGCTGACGGATCAGGAGGTTTATGATATCACAGCCTATCTGCTGTACTTGAATGGAATCATAAAAGAGGAATATAAAATTACGGCAACAACTTTACCCCAAATAGAGATGCCCGCAAAGAAAAGATTCGTGCCGGATGATCGCCGCGGAGGATCAGAGATTAAATAAAACAATATGTCTGAAGCAAAAGAACATTTAAAACAGATACGCAAGCTTGTCAGCTGGTTGACGATAGCGGTCGCTATATTTTTAGCGGTTGTGGTAGGACTTGTGGCCTATCAGCATACATGCAATCGTATTACAGCACCCGATTTCGATTCTAAAATTACCGTCGACCCCAGCAAAGTTCAGGGCAGGCCAGCCTCTGAAGTAGGGTATCGTTCTAAATTCGATAGCCCCAAGCGTATCGCCACCTATGCCACGGCCTCCCGTACGCCTTTGGAGGACCTGCACGGCACGATCACACCTTCTGATCTGCATTTTGAGAGACATCACGCAGGTATACCCGAAATCGACCCCGGACAGCATGAGTTACTTATCCACGGCTTAGTCGAGAAGCCTGTGCGGTTAAAACTTTCGGACCTCAAGAAATATCCTTCCGTGTCGCGAATCTGTTTTATTGAATGTTCCGGCAATTTCCGTTACGGAAAACGGGAAATGACGCCGGGAGAAGTCTGTGGTTTGACAAGCCAAAGTGAGTGGACAGGTGTCTTGCTGTCTACCATATTGCGTGACCTGGGCGTTAAGCCCAAAGCCAAATGGCTGCTGGCAGAAGGAGCTGACGGTGCTCTGATGGCGCGCAGTGTGCCCTTGCAGGAAGCACTGACGGAGGCTATCGTTGCCTATGGTCAGAACGGGGAGGCTATTCGGCCTCAGCAAGGATATCCGATGCGGCTGGTCATTCCCGGTTTCGAAGGAAATACGCAGATCAAATGGCTGCGGCGTATTGAAGTGACGGACAAGCCGGTGATGACCAGGGAGGAAACATCAAAATACACAGAGAAAGTCAAAGGTGGAAACATCCGGATGTTTAGTTTAGTAATGGATGCCAGGTCCATTATTACCTATCCTGCTTATCCGAAGAAAATTGAAGAAGGCTGGCAGGAACTACGTGGTATAGCCTGGAGTGGGCGTGGAAAGGTAACAAAAGTGCTGGTGAGTACAGATAACGGTAAAACATGGAAAGAAGCGCATTTACAGGGTCCGGTACTGGAAAAAGCACATACTGCCTTTAAACTCATGTGGAACTGGGATGGAAAGCCGACCCGTGTCCTCAGTAAAGCAATTGATGAGACGGGCTATGTGCAACCTACTTATAGCCAGCTGGTAAAGGCGAGAGAATCAAAGGCGGGATATCATTTCAATCCAGTTGTAGGCTGGGATATAGAAAAAACGGGCCAAGTGTACCTTGCAGATGTAGAAGGTATTTGATCTTCGCCTTAAATTTAAAGTCTGAGAATGCGCAGGAGATTTTAAACTTATTCCAATTGCATGTCGAATTCGTCAAAAGATTCCTTGCGCCAGGCCATGTGCTGTGTGCTTGTCGAAAGTGCAAATAAGGGGGAGAATGTTTTAACTTTTACGGTTTTGCCATCGGGGAGGAATTCAAGAATACGTAACCAGCCATCACCACCGCTTCCCTGGTGCCCGCCCCCAAGCGCTTGCGCATTGAAGGTCATTTGATTGACCTTTTTGCCGGCAGCATTTTTGTCCGTGCGAAAACCAATATGCTTTTTGATGTCATTGGCAGCACCGATATGGCCTGAGAATACCAGCTCAATGTTTTTGGAAGGTTGGACTAATTTTTTCCAGATGGATTTTCCGTAGTTGGCGTCCTGCAGGTCATATTTTTCTTTTTCAATATGCTCATTCTTATAATTCAGATAGGAATGTGTCAATAGAACGACTTTATGCGTGCTATATGTGGGTTTGTCAATGACTGATCTGGCCCAGCTCAGTACCGTGTCCCTCGGTGCAAATTCGATCGAGAGGAAAAGAAAATCTTGTCCATGAGGAGAGCGCCATTCATAGCTTGCGTTTTCTAAACTCGGGTCACCGTATATATTTTCGGTGACATCCCGCAGCAGCTCCTGGTTTTTGCTGTTTTTGTCCGAAGGGAAATAATGCGGAAAATGGGTGGTCTTTGGTTTGTGCGTATAGCTGAATATATTATAATCATGGTTTCCCGTCGCCGTAATATAGGGTATTTTCCCATCTAACTTAGCAAAAGCCCGTGCAGCAGCTTCCCATTGCTGTTTGCCGGTCTGGTCCATTTTTAGCCGGTTGGGGTTGATAATGTCATCATGCTCCACCAGATCACCGGTGCACAGCACAATTTTTATATTCATTTGTTCCTGATGCGCTACGATCCAGTTCATCATGATATCTAAAATAGGCTGATTCCGCTTAAACTTTACATAGTTCTGTATATCCGGCAGTAGTACCATGGACCACGATTTTTGATCGCTCAAAGTAGGCTGTTGAAATTCACTGCTTGTTGACTGCGCTTTTGCTGCGGTTATGCAATACCACAGACAAAAGAATAGTAGACTGTTTTTGATACTCGTTCTCATACAGAATTTAATTAATGACGACGTTTTCAATTAGCTGAACCGGTGTGAATTTAGCTTATTTTTTTAATGTTTAAAAATCTTTCTTTTTATTTCTGAATACTCAGCGAGAAGTTGTAGGAGAATATGGTCTTAAATCCTTATCTATGAGTACTTAGGGGCGAAATTTAAAAAGCTGTTTACGATTTTTGAAGACTGTTTTTATGTTAATTTCATATTAAATTATCTTTAAATATGTTTATTTTGGTGTTTAAATAAGTTTTAAAATGTTAATTTTATTTGTTTTTTGTTTTTAATAATAAAATTTAATGTTTAATATTGTTCAATAATATAATGCCTAAGTTTCATAATAACCAATTGGATCGGGAAAATCTCAGTGGTATGAATCGTAAATCTATAATTCTTATACAATCAAAATGAATAAAGCATTTCGTTTGGCTGCGTTACTATGTGCGATGCCCATAGGGATGGCGCTGGCACAGCAGGTCGCCATGAAAGGTCGCGTCGTTGATGCGCAGGGGCATCCGCTGATAGGGGCGACTGTTCAGGTTAAAGGAAGTTCTGCTAGTCCTTCGGCTGTAATGGACAATGGGGAATTTAGTTTAAATGTAAAAAAGGGAGAGACCATTTTGGTCACTATGCTCGGGTATGCACAGCGGGAGCTGGTCTATCAGGGGCAGGCAAGTCTAGAGGTGGTTTTAGAGGGAACGTCGACCAGCATCGAGGAAGTTGTTGTGGTTGGATATGGTACACAAAAGAAAGTGAATTTGACGGGCGCTGTTTCCGTTATCGAAAATAGCCAGCTGGAACGTCGGCCCAATCTTTCGACTTCATCGGCCTTGCAGGGGTTGGCTCCGGGTGTGACCGTGACTTCACAGACAGGTGCTCCGGGCGGTGATGCCGGCCAGATTCGGATCCGTGGGATTAATTCCTTTGGTGGCTCTGACTCTTCACCGTTGGTGATCATAGACGGAGTGGCGGGCTCGATCGATAATATTGACTACAATTTGATTGAAAGTATTTCTGTGCTTAAAGATGCTGCTTCTTCAGCTATCTATGGTTCACGGGCAGCCAACGGTGTCATATTGATTACTACCAAAAGAGGGAAGGACAAGCTGGCCATCCATTATAAGGGGTATATCGGTATGCAGGATCCTACAGTCATTCCGAAGGTGGCTGACGGGCTCACCTATATGCGGATGTTTAATGAGGCCAACCTCAATGATGGAAATCAACCGACCTATACGGATGAGGCCATTGCCGAATATAGCCGCTTATATGCCGAAAACCCCGATAATTTTGACTGGCAAAAGGCTATTCTAACGGGTTCTGGATTTACACAAAACCATTTCTTGAGTCTTTCTGCAAATAGCGGTATTATCCGTGTCGCACCTTCGTTTGGTTATTCCACGCAGGACGGACTTATCAAGAACACGGGGTTTAAACGTTATGTTTTCCGCAACAACATGGACATTACCCCAAACGAAAAATTTACTGTGAGGATGGACCTTTCGATGACCAATAAAAACAGGGAACAGATTGCGGGTGAAGGAACCATCTGGAATTATTTGGGCCGTATGCCGACTGATCTGCCGATCCGCCATCCCAATGGTTTATGGGCAGAGGGCTGGGTGAAAAATAATCCTGTGGCCCAGATTGAAGAGGGAGGGAATAACAAGACCAACAACCTGGAATTTATTGGTAATTTATCGGTGAATTATAAACCTACAGAATGGCTTAGCCTCCTGGGAACAATCGCGCCGAGATATGTGACGAGAAATACCCATCAGTTTAATAAAATGGTAGAGGTATTTGATGTGAACGGCGCTTCGGCGGGCTCGGCCAATACGACTACCGATCTTACGGAACGTGCTTACAGACAGTATTTTGGGAGCTATTTTGTAACGGCAACAGCCGACAGATCGTACGGTGACCATCAATTCAAAATGATGCTGGGGGCCTCCCGGGAATCTTACAATGAAAAATTTTTGATGGGCTATCGTCGGGATTTTATGTATGACACATACGAGGTTTTAAACGCCGGGGCTGACAATGCGACAAAGGATAATGGCAGTACCATCGATGAGTGGCTGTTGGTATCTCAGTTCGGCAGATTTAATTATAGTTTCAAAGATCGCTATCTGTTTGAAGCGAACATCCGGCACGACGGCAGTTCCAGGTTTGTGAAAAATAACAGATGGTCTACCTTTCCGTCTTTCTCGGCAGGCTGGCGCCTTAGCGAAGAGCCGTTTATGGGAAATTTGAAAGGGGTGGTCAGTCAGCTCAAATTAAGAGGTTCATGGGGTAAGCTCGGAAATCAGAATATCGGTGATTCTTATTACCCTTTCGCCTCACAGCTGGCGCTGGGAAGTATATCGATGGGCGGACAATTGTATCCCCTGGTATCGCAGAATGAAATGGCAAACGAGCGACTGGTATGGGAATCGACGACAATGAGTGGAGCGGGGCTCGATGCGGTATTGTTTAAGAATTTTAGCCTGACCTTTGACTGGTATAGCAAGACGACCAGCGGGATTTTGCTCAAACTGGATATACCTGCATTGCACGGGCTCCCGGGGCCGTTCCAGAATGCAGGGAAGGTACAGAACAAAGGCTGGGAGCTTGCCGTTCGTTATGATAAGAAATTCGGCGATTTTAAGCTCGGTCTGGGCGGGAATATAGCTGATGTAAAAAACAAAATCCTGGATATGCGCAATACAACGATGGGTACGTTTTTACGTCAGCAAACCGGGTACCCGATTAATTCAATCTACGGTTATCTCGCCGACGGTTATTATAATAATGCGGATGAAATCAAAAACGGTCCCGCCCAGTTCGGAAAACTCCAGCCGGGGGATATCCGTTATAAAGATATCGCAGGAGAATTTGATGCAGCTGGTAACCCGATTCCGGATGGCAAAATCAATGAAAGTGATAAAGTGATCATTGGCAATACTATTCCGCGTTATACCTATGGGATAAATCTGGATCTCAGTTATAAAGGGATTCGGCTGAATGCATTTTTACAGGGTGTGGCTAAGGCGGATGGTTATCTGAGTTCGCATTACGTGGTGCCGTTGGCGATGGCTAGTGCTGTCAAGGAATGGCAGACCGATTATTGGACGGTAGACAATCCGGATGCTGCATTGCCGCGCTTATCACATTCTTCCACAAACAATACGCAGAATTCAACTTTTTGGATGCGGAGTGCAGCGTACCTTCGTCTTAAAAATGTGCAGCTAGGGTATGAAATCCCGAAGCATCTGCTCGCTAAACTCAGATTGAATGGCCTGTTTGTTTATGTCAACGGGCAAAATCTCTGGACGAAAACCAATTTCTATAAAGGGTATGATCCCGAAATCAATTACAATGCAGCAGCGGGTGAAGGGGTTTCTTTGGGAGATGGTAATTTCTATCCGCAGGTTAAAGTATACACCTTTGGCGTTGATTTTAAATTTTAATGAAGACATGAAGAAAAACATGAAGATAGTTTTAGGTTTGGCACTACTGGCCGGACTGGTTAGTAGTTGTAATTTGGATAAAGAGCCTCTGAATGGTCCGGCAACAGGCACATTTCCGACCAATGAGACAGAAGCTGAGAGTGGCCTGTTGGGTGCTTATAAGGCGCTGACACTCCTGGATGCAAGCAGCACCCCTTTCTTGCATGTGCTGGACAATATTACCGATATCGGTTATGCGCGTCCGGGGAATAATTATACGCCGGGCATTACCAGCTCCTATACGACGGATAATGCCTTGGCCACCAAACCGTGGACAGCACATTACAAAACACTTGCCCGGGTACATCTGGTATTGGATAATCTCGCGGCATTGCAAGGGAAGATTGCGCCCGAGAAGCTGAAGCAGCTGGATGCAGAGCTCCGTTTTATTCGGGCATACGTGTATTCACAATTGATAGAATTGTATGGAGGAGTACCTTTACTGACCAAAAATGTCCCCCTGGGCGAGGCGAATATTGGCAAAACGGATGCAGCCGAAATCCGGCAATGGATTATGGACGAACTGACAGCGATTGCGGATGCGCTGCCCGTTAATCAATCCGCTTTCGGAAAAGTAAGAGCGAGCAGTGTGGCTGCCTATATGTTAAAGGCTCGTGTTGCGCTTTACGCCGGTAAATACGAGCTTGCCGCAGAGTCGGCCGACAAAGCGATCAAGCTTTCGGATGGACTGCATGAGCTGACTCCTTTCAACGAGAGCATAAATTATGCAGGAAAGAACCACGTGGTAGGTGAGCCTGATGTGAGCAATATTTTTGGACATGAGGGCTTCAAGAGCAGCAAAGAATGGATATGGGTCATGGAATATAATGTCAGTGTTCCCGGCAATGTGCATAATCAACAATATTATGCAGCGTCGCGCCTTGGTAGAGGGGTTGCATATTGGGGGCCGACGCAAGATTTTATAGACTCTTTTCAGGCGTCTGACGGACTGCCGGTTACGGAGTCTGCGGTATATGATGCCGCCCATCCTTTTGCCCATAGAGATCCGAGACTGGATATGTACTGTGTGAGGCCCGGGGCCAGATTTCTTGGCTACCAATTTGAAATGAACAGCGCATTTAAAAATGTGGCAAATTATTGGCCTGTTTTAAACGGGACCAGCGAAAAGCCGGCCGTTGTGGCGAATGCAGACCAGACGAACGCCGCCCGTTCATATAGCGGCTATTTGTGGCGGAAACATGTGGATATCAAAGATTTTGCAACCACTTCTGTCAATGGGCAAAGTGACCTGAATATCGGTCTTTTTAGGTATGCCGAACTGCTCTTGATCTATGCGGAAGCTAAAATAGAGGCGAATAAGATTGATGATTCAGTGTACGATGCGATCAATCAGATCCGACTGCGGGCGCATATGCCACCGCTCAGGACGGGGCTCAGCCAGGCTGAATTAAGGAAAGCGCTGCGTTATGAGCGTAAAGTCGAACTCGCGGGTGATGGCTTCCGATGGTATGACCTTCGCCGCTGGGGGATTGCCAGCCAGATCTTGAACGGTAATCTTTATCTCAACCGCGATGCAAATCAGTGGTCTTCGGCAGTATTGGTCAAAATCGACGATAATGGTTCACCGGTTTATAATAAAGAGTTGGCTAATAAAGTTTTTGGTGTTCAGGATGTGATTTTTAAAATTAATAAGGATGAGCTTTGGCCGATACCCGAAAGTGAAATTGTGATGGTTCCAGATCTGAAACAAAATCCCGGATACTAAAGTCTCCGGGCAGGTAAAAGGCCTCTGGCTTTTAAAGCTAAAGGCCTTTTTTCAGGTTAAGCTATAATGACTTTGACGCCCAGTTCCTCAATATTTCTAACGTCATTTTCGGAGACTTTACTATCGGTGATGATATAATGGATATCTTCAATGTTGCATACTTTTCCAAGTCCTCTTTTTCCAAATTTGCTGCTGTCTGCCAGTACAATGACCGTTTGGGAGGTTTCAAGCATCTTTTGGTTAAGTGTAGCTTCGGAAAGATTGCTGATTGAAATGCCAAATTCTAAATCGATACCATCTACACCGAGAAAAAGGAGGCTGCAGCTTACTTCGTCGAGCAATCTTGAAGCATAGTGGCCGGCGACAGAGGACGAATTGGGTCTGATCAGTCCGCCCAGCTGTAAAACTTCGATGTTTTTCTTGTTGCTCAGTTCTAATCCGACTTTCAGTGCTGGAGTGATCACCGTCAGATGCTGCGTTACTTCTAGATTTTTTGCCAGGGCATAGGCCGTGGTACCCGAGCCGATCATGATCGAATCGTTGTTTTTGATCAGCTTAATTGCAGCTTTGGCAATACGTTCTTTGTCTTCACTATTGATGGACTCTTTCTCCAGAATGTGGCGGTCTCCCGCATAGGGATTGTAGGTAGAAGCACCCCCTTTTGTACGAAATAAAAGGTTCTTATCTTCTAAAAGCTTAAGATCTTTACGAATCGTTACGCTGGAGACCTCCATGGTTTTACTTAACCATTCGATGGAAATTTTTCCTTTTTCTTTAAGTTTCTTGAGTATGAATTCGTGGCGCTCTGTTATACTTTTCATAATTCTACAAGTTTATTGACAAAGATACTGTGTTGACCTTTAAACTTCAAGCATTCAAATGTTAAATTATCTTTTTTTTTATTTAAAAATGTTTTATTTGCTTTTTTTATTATAAATTTGATCAATCAAAATATAAAAAAACCAGAATCTATTTATGTCCAAGTTTGCCCTTCCGATTGCTCCGCTGTATAGGCGTTGGTTAATCATACTCGTCATATTTTTAGCGATTGTCTTCAATTATTACGATCGGCAGATCGTGTCTATCTTAAAACCTATGCTGAAGGCAGCATACGGCTTGGGTGACGATGGTTATGCGATGGTTATTAACGTTTTTACGTTGTTTTATGCACTTATGTATCCGGTATCCGGTTGGCTTGTGGATCGTTTTGGCGAACGACGTGTGATGCTAGTAGGTATTTTAGGCTGGTCTCTGGCCTGTTTTGGAGGTGGTTTTTCGCGTACATTTGGTTCTTTTCTTTTTTTTCGCGGCTTGCTGGGTGCATCAGAGCCGACCAATTTTCCTGCGCAGCTGAAGGTCGTTGCAGTCTGGTTTTCCGGCAAGATGCGGGCTACTGCCAACAGCCTTTGTGTCGCGGGGAGTTCGATCGGAGCGATCATCGCACCGCCGATGGTGGCTTGGCTGGCTATTTCCTACGATTTTCATACAGTCTTTATCGTGGCGGGAGCAATCGGTCTGGTGATTGCCTTGCTCTGGTTTCTGATTTACTGCGAGCCACCTGATGCTGTCGCTAAAGAAAACACCGTCGAGCCCGGGGAGCCGGCCGCTGCCTTTTCCTGGGGGCAGCTGTGGGGCAGAAAGTCTTTGTGGGGGATTCTGTTGATCCGATTCGTAAGCGATCCAGTATGGTATTTTTGCCTGTTTTGGTTGCCCGGCTATCTGCAGGAAGAATCGGGACTGACGCTGGCTCAGATTGGCATGTTTGGCTGGATACCGTTTTTGCTGGCCGATTTGGGAGCCATAGGTACGTCGGCCTGGTCTGACCGGATGGTCAGGAAAGGGAAAGATCCACTCCTGGCTCGCAAGACGATGCTGACGGCGGTTGCTTTGTTGGCTCCGCTGTGTTGTCTGACCACGTATATCGCTAATCCCTACTTGACTTTGCTCATCTTTGGGCTTGTTGCCATAGCTTGTCTAAGCTGGTTATTTACAATCAGTGTGGTGATTGCGGAGGCGTTTCCGGTGGCCAATGTCGCATCGGTATTGGGAATTGCTGGAGGTTTTGGTGCATTGGGGGCTGTGCTGTTCAATTATTTTGTCGGGCAGATGCTTGGCTCGGTAGGCGCAGGAACCCTATTTATTGTGATGGCATTTATGCATCCTTTGGCAGCATTGATCCTATGGACGATGATAAAAAAAGAGGTTCCCCCGATAAAGGAAACACAAAGGGCAGAAGTGTTGCTGCTCAAATAGATTATGTAGTTTGTAAAATAAATTTTATACAGAAATGGACAGTATCAAAAAGATTATGGAGCCCGCAAGAGAGGTTCCGGTAAGAATGGAGGTGGATGTGCTGGTTGTGGGGGCGGGGCCTGCTGGTCTTATTGCGGCCCAGGCGGCAGCCTCAGATGGCCTGAAAGTGGCTTTAATCGACAGCAGGAGTTTTGTCGGTGGCAATATGACGATTGGTTTGCCCATTCTGGGTTTTCTGGGGCAAAAGGGCAATCAGATCATTAAAGGACTGCCACAGCGTTTTATCGACAGGTTAAAAGCTGTGGATGCCGCATCCGAGCATCGTCCTTGTCCCTTGCACATGAGTCTGACCTTGGTCGAACCTGAAGCGGTTAAAAATATCGGGCTCAAGGTTTTGGAAGAGGCTGGGGTAGAGGTGTTGCTGTATGTTTTTTCGGCTGGGGTGGTGATGGAGGACGATGTTTTAAAAGGGGTGCTGATAGAGAGCAAATCTGGCCGGGAGGCAATTCTGGCAAAAACAGTCATCGATTGTACGGGCGATGCCGACGTGGCTTTCAGGGCTGGAGTGGCTTGCGAACAGGGCAATGAAACAGGTGGGGCACAGCCTCCGACATTGATGTTCTGCATGGGCGGTGTAGATACCGAAAAACTGCGTATGTCCATTGCTGAGGAGCCCCGGACCTATCTGACGGATTTTATTCCGGCCGAATATTTCGGGCAGAATAATCAGTTTATCGTCGTCGGGCTGCGTAGTGTGATGGAGAAAGCCAGAGCGGCCGGCTATCATTTGCCCGTAGAGCGTACGATATTGATCACGGGGCTTCGCGAAGGCGAAGTCTGGGTGAATATGTCGCGGATAAATGGTGTGGATGGAACAGATCCGGCGAGTCTGACCTTTGGTGAAATCGAAGGCCGAAAGCAGATTGAGGAGATTCAGCGTTATCTGGTCGCGTATGTGCCCGGATTTGAGCAGGCTAAATTTACTAAAATGGCTCCTTTTTTGGGGATTCGGGAGACAAGGCGCATAGTTGGCCAGTACGTGCTTACTGCCGACGATATTCTGTCCTGTACCCGTTTTGACGATGCGGTTGCGGTGGCGAGCTATCCACTCGATATTCATCATCCGGAAGGGGGAGGCTGTACCCTCACCTGGTGTGGAGACAGTTATGACATCCCATACCGTTCTTTGTTGCCTACACGGGTGAAAAACCTGTTGGTCGCCGGACGTTCGATTTCGACCACGCATGAGGCCATGTCTGCGATACGGGTCATGGCACCCTGTATGGCGATGGGTGAAGCCGCTGGACGTGCTGCCAAAATTGCGGTGCGTCGCGGTGTTTCTCCTGCTGAAATCAATGTGGAGGAGCTCCGTCAGGAACTTATAGCCGAAGGGGCATATCTTGGAGAAAATGAAATGACCGTCTGATATGAAAAGAGGTACTCAACATGATCTTGTAGGGCGCAGAGGTTTTTTGCAGAAGCTTGGGGCGGCGGCGATGGTGTCGCTGCTTCCCTTGGAAGACAACGTTGCCCATGCCCTGGTCAGCAAGGATACGCTCTGTGTGCTGACCTGTAATATCCGGGTGGACCTTGAAGAGGACGCGGCAAAAGGATTGGGCTGGCAACAGCGTCGGTCCGCCTGTCTGGAAGTGATCCGGCGTCAGCGGCCAGCTATCATCGGTTTTCAGGAAGTGCTTTATAATCAGTTTGCCGATATGAAAGCGGCGATGCCCGATTATCATGCCTTCGGATTTGATGGCCCGGAAATGGATTCCATCAAAACGGGTTATCATGGCATCGCAAAAAATCCGGTTTTCTTTTCCAAAAAGCGGTTTGAACTCCTGGCGGGCGGAGCCTATTGGCTGTCCGAAACACCTTTAATCGGAGGGAGTATTTCCTGGGGGTCGGCGCGTGCCCGTAATGCCTGTTGGGTACGTTTGTATGACCGTTATAGTAAAAAGGAACTACGTCTGGTCAACCTGCATCTGGATCATATCAATGCCGAAGCAAAACTGAAACAGATAGCGCTTGTACTTGAGGAGTCTGCGCAGTATGCCGATGGATTTGTGCAGATCATGACCGGCGATTTTAATGTTGGACCCGAAAGCCAGGTGTACCAGAAAGTTGTGTCGGCAGGCTGGAAAGACACGTTTACGGAAATTCACGGGGCGAAAGATTTTGGTGGCACGACACATGGATTTAAAGGCGAGCAATATGAAAAGAAAGACCGTGCCAAAAAAATAGATTTTATTTTTACGAAGGGCGCGGTTGTCCCCAGAACATCTGCCATCGTCAAAGATAATTATAAGGGTGTCTACCCCAGTGATCATTATTTTTTGCGCGCTGAACTTGAATTATAAATTGGTATTCACCGTTCTTTCCCAAAAGCAATATGTTTAATATTGCTTTTTTTTTGTTTTGATACGTTTTATTTATGTTATTTTTTATTTTATTTTGTTTTATTTTGTTATTTTAGTGCTGTAAAGTAACCAATTCTAAAAAACTAAATTATGGTACACATACTTGGGAAATGGGGAATTCCTTCAAATTTAAAATGGGGGTATCTGGGTATCCTCCTTTTTATGATGGGCGACGGTGTTGAACAGGGCTGGTTGAGTCCCTATCTGATAGCGCATGGCATGAATATAGAGCAGTCGGCTAGTTTGTTTACAGTTTATGGGGTGACCATAGCCATCTCATCCTGGTTTTCGGGTGTCCTTGCCGAAACATACGGGCCACGCAGATCCATGGTGATGGGCTTACTTCTTTATATGATCGGAACAATCGGTTTTGTGGGGCTTGGAATGCAAAAGCTTGATTTTACTTATATGCTGGTATTTTATGCGGTTCGTGGTTTCGGTTACCCTTTGTTTGCGTATTCATTTATGGTATGGATTACTTATCGCACTACGCAATCCATGTTGGGGCGGGCAGTAGGCTGGTTTTGGTTTGTGTTTACGGGGGGATTGAATGTGCTGGGGGCTTACTATTCAAGCTGGGCTCTGGACTATATGGGCTATCAGAATACCTTATGGTCTTCCTTGCTCTGGGTTTTAATCGGCGCCTTTTTTGCCTTGATCCTGAACCGTGATCGATTCTCGGTACCACATGCAGGCCGATCGAAATTCAGGGATATGCTGAAGGGGCTTACCATTGTTAAGCGCGAGCCTAAGGTTCTGGTGGGCGGAATCGTAAGGGTAATCAATACAACGGCGCAATTTGCTTTTCCGGTTTTTCTGCCCCTATATATGGCCGAATATGGTTTTGAGACCAAAGCTTGGTTGCAGATTTGGGGTACGATTTTTACCAGCAACATAGTCTTTAACCTCCTATTTGGATTTGTGGGCGACCAGCTTGGCTGGCGTAATACCATTATGTGGTTTGGCGGAGTCGGCTGTGCCGTGGCCACGCTGCTGTTCTATTATTCCCCGGCTTGGTTCGGGGGAAACTATTGGGCTGTCTTGGCGGCGGGCGTATTATGGGGAGCTTTGCTTGCCGGCTATGTGCCCCTGTCCGCACTGGTGCCATCGCTGGTGAAAGAAGAGAAGGGATCAGCAATGGCGATTCTCAATCTCGGGGCTGGCCTGCCTGTATTCGTGGGGCCAGTTTTGGTGGGGCTCTGCATCGGTACGCTGGGCAGCGAAGGTGTAGTTTGGCTGTTAGCCATCCTCTATTTGTTGAGTGCACTCTTGACAGCCTTATTAAAATTGCCCGAACAAAATGTAATTGACACGGACTAAAATATATCATAAAATAGAAGAACGAAAACTATGAAAGTACTATTGACGGCTCCCTATGAGAATGAGAGGGCATTTGGAGAATTGGAGAGTTTGGTTGGCGAAGTCATTTATCGGCCCTGGAAGCCACATGGCAGAGCTTTTAATCCAACGGAGCTCATTGAACTCCTGCGGGAAACCGGGGCCGAAGCCTTGATTTCTGAGCATGACGAAATTACTGCCGAGGTGCTGCACGCCAACCCCTTGTTAAAGTTTGTGGGTATTTGTCGGGGCACACCGTCCAATATCGATTTGCCTGTGGCTACCAGATTGGGGATTCCGGTGTTTAATACGCCGGCACGTAATGCGCAGGCTGTAGCAGAAATGTTTATAGCCAATGTGATCACATTAATGCGCAATACACTTCCCGCTATGGACTGGCTGGAAAATAAAAACTGGGGAGTCGGAGCACATACTTCCTATCTGCAGTTCAAAGGAAATGAACTTGCCGGAAAGAAAGTGGGGATGGTGGGTTTTGGAGCGGTAGGTCAGCATATCGCGCGTATGTTGAGCAGTTTTCCCTGTGAGATTTACTATTTCGATCCTTATTATACAGACGAGAATACCGATTATAAAAAGGTGGAATTGGCCGAACTCTTTACCGCCTGTGATATCGTCGGCATACACCTGCCGGTCACTCCCGAGACGGTCGGGATGATTGATGCGAAATATCTTTCTTTATTAAAAAAAGAGGCTATTTTTGTCAATACTGCCCGGGCTACGGTGGTCAATCGTGAAGACTTGCTTGGCCTATTGGAGTCGGGACAGATCCGGGGTGCAGTGCTGGATGTTTTTTATCATGAACCTCCGGATGAGATTGACTATAAAATGATTCAGCACAGGAATGTGATCGCCACACCGCATATTGCCGGTGCTACCCATGAAGTAGAGGACCATCATGCGTTTATTATGAACAACAATTTGAGGGAGTATTTTGTCAATGGAAATAAGCATATCCGTCAATTGGTGAATAAAGCGGTAATAGAAAATTTAAATGTATAATGGTGATTACAAAAGCATATTTGATTATAGATATCGGGACAGGAAATGCGCGTGTTGCCGTCGCATCGCCAGCGGGTGAGCTGCTGAGCATAAAGCGGGAAAATGTGCAGTACGAATCTGACGATCGCTACGAAGAATCGATTTATTTCGATCCCGATACACTCTGGAATGAAATTCTCCGGCTGTCTGCCCTGGCCATAGAAGAAGCCGGTCCCGTGCAGATCGAAGCCATCACAGCGACCAGCCAGCGCGAAGGTATTGTTATTATTGACGCAGACGGCCATTCTGTTTTGGGCATGCCGAATATCGACCATCGGGGCAGGGCATGGGAAGCTGAATTAACGGATAAAGACTGGGTGTACCAAATGACCGGAAGATACCCGACTTCGCTCTTTTCTGCATTCAAACTGGTGGGGCTCCGCAAGGTATATCCCGATATCTTCAAGGACATTGCTTGCTTTATGAGTATCAGCGATTGGGTCCAGTATAAGTTTTCCGGTGTCTGTGCCTATGAGCATTCGCAGGCCTCTGAGACGTTATTATATGATGTCGCCAAAAGAGACTGGAGCCACACGTTATTTGCACAGTTTGATTTACCAGCAAGTCTTGTTCCACCATTAAAAGCTGCGGGCTCTATTTTGGGAGATATTTTACCGGATCTAGCCCAGAGCATGAATATCCATGCAGGAGCCAAAGTGATTGTTGGTGGTGGCGATACCCAATTGGCCATCAAAAGTATTGCACCGACATCCAACGACGTTGTGATCGTTTCTGGTACCACAACACCTATTATCAAGATTGTTGAGGATTATGTGCTGGATGCAGACCAGCGCACATGGACCAGCCGCCACATCGACGCCGACAGTTTTATCCTGGAAGCCAATGCGGGAGTGACGGGGCTCAATTATCAGCGGTTAAAAGAAATTTTCTATCCAAACGAAGGTTACGATGTCATCGAAAAAGAACTGGAAAGCGCCACTTATTCGCAATGCGTTGCTTCACTGGGCTCGCTTATTGCCGACGAAGACCAGCCGCTTACCAAAGGTGGATTTATCTTTAATGCCCCTGTCTCCCATCAATTGACCAGAGGTAGTTTTGTTTTTGCTATTCTTTGGGACATCGCTTGTAGCATCTACGAAAATTATAAGTTTCTGAGCGATGTGTCGCCGCATCATGAAAGTTATATCTGGGCTTGTGGCGGCGGTATGGAAAGCCGCAAATTGCGTCAATTTATCGCTAATTTATTTGGTAAAAGTATCAAGATCAGAAATACGTTCCGGCAGGCATCCGTTTTGGGAGGAGTTCTTGTCTGTAATGAAGCACTTGGCCTGGCTAATTTTGAGCCTGTGCTGCTGGAGGAAATTGAGCCCCAGGACCACCAACAGTTTGAGCAGCTGTATCAGGAGTGGAAGAATGCACGTCGGACATTTAAGCAGGTGACCGCATAGATGAATAGCTATTTCTTTGGACTGGATGTGGGCACACAGGGTGCACGCGCCGTTTTGGTCGATCAGCTCGGAAACATAGTAGGTTCAGAATCGGTTAAATTCGATCTCCGGGGGAATTTTAGAGAGGAGCAGTCTCCGGCTATCTGGTGGCGGGACTGTGAGGCTATTATAACCCATATTTTGGCAAGGCTCCCTCAAGACGTCGATAGAAAGGCCATTCGGGCAATTTCTGTCACTTCGACCTCGGGAACGGTTATCCCTCTCGATCGGAATAACCTTCCGCTTCACGACGCGATCATGTATAGCGATGACCGCTCGGTAAAGCAAGGTGAGCGTTGTATGCAGGCAGCAAAAAACTTTGTGCAGCACGGCTATACAGGATTCAATTCCTCGAGTGGAATAAGCAAAATGCTTTGGTATGTAGAGCATTATCCCGAGAAGGTAAAAGATATCGCGTTGTGGATACATGCTTCGGACTATATTGTGGGAAGGCTGTCGGGGCAATATCATATAACCGACTACACCAATGTCCTCAAGAGCGGATACGACCTGAATGCTCTGGAATGGCCGGCCTATATTTTTGATGTATTGGGTATGAAGCCCGAATGGTTACAGCAGGTTGTTCCCTCGGGTACAGTTATCGGTACACTGAACGAGAATCTGGCCAGGGCCTGGCAGCTGCCCCGTATCGATGTGGTGGTGGGCATGACCGATGGCTGTGCAACTCAGATGGCTTCCGGGGCAGTCAATCCCGGAGAGTGGAATACGACGATCGGAACCACTTTAGTCATCAAAGGGGTGACCAGGTCACAAGTTGTCGATCCCCTGGGTAGGTTATATAGTCATCGCCATCCTGAGGGTTTCTGGATGCCGGGTGGGGCGAGCAATACGGGGGCGGACTGGATTAGTCTGGATTTTCCGACCGACTTTGAGAAACTGAACGAAGAGGTAGCCACATTGATTCCTACCGGGCTGTTGGCCTGGCCGCTCAAACACAAGGGGGAGCGGTACCCCATTATGGCACCGCAGGCGCGTGGTTTTGAACCTGGGTCTGTGTCACGCGAACGCTTATTTGCCGCCAATTTAGAGGGCGTAGCTTTCATTGAACGGCTAGCATACGAGATCATTGAGGAACTTTCCGGCGAGCAGGTCACTGCCGTATTTACAGCTGGGGGAGGCAGCAATAGTAAAGTATGGCTGAGGATCAGAAGTGCCGTATTGCAGGTGCCGATTTTCAAATGTAAAGAAGCCACAGGCGCTCTGGGAGCGGCCATTATGGCCGCATCATACAGCTATTACGGTTCTTTGGAAGAGGCAGCTTCAAAAATGACCCAGAAGGAAATTCAGGTATTTCCCGACATGGATTTAGCGGCTTCCTATGAAGGGCAATATCAACAGTTTAAAACTAAACTCAAACAATTAGGCTATATTTAAGATGCTAACGGTTATACTATTAAGGCACGGCGAAACGGCCTATAACGCAAATGGAAATCAATATTGTGGGCGTACGGATATCGCGCTGAATGCTAGAGGGGTCGATCAGGCCAAGCGGATGCAGCAGCTTTTGAAAGAATATACTTTTGATGCCGTATTCTGTTCACCACTGATGCGCGCTCGTCAAACGGCTGAGATCGCATCAGGAGCGGTACATGCATTGCAGGTTGACAAGAGATTGATAGAAGTGGATTTTGGACGATGGGAAGGGAAGCGTGCGTCCGAATTCATTGCCGAGGATCCTCAGGCCTGGGACAATTGGCTGCGATCACCGGAGGATTATGCCGCGGGAACAATAGGGGAGACCGGGCGTCAGGTAATCGAGCGGGTCAACCGTTTTTATGAGGACGCGCTCGAACGCTACGACGGTAAAACTGTTTTGATCGTTGGTCATAATGGGATCAACCGGCTGTTTCTGGCTAATCAACTCGGGATGCCGCTGGCAAACTACCGACGTATTGTGCAGGAGAATTCCGCTCTGACTCTTTTTACTTTAGACAAAGCAGCTGGTTTCAGTTTATTAAAATTGAATGCCTGAGATTTAGATCGATCCGAATTGTTGTACAGTTAAAAATTAATAGCAAATGAAAAAAATAGGGTTATTTATGGGTTTGTTGGTTGGTGCGCTGGCAGTAGGGAGCTTGCAGGCGCAGGAGCTTCATAGGCTTGACTTTAAAACGAGTAAAGCCATGCGGGCTTATTTTCGCTATTCGCCCGGTAAAAAGATAATAAGCGGCCATCGAGGTACGATCGAAAATGGGCTGCCCGAAAATTCGATCGCAGCCTTTGAAGAAGTTTTGAAAAAAACGCCTGCTATATTCGAAATAGATCCGCGTTACACCAAAGACAGTGTGGCTGTCTTATTGCATGATGCAACCCTGGAACGGACCACCAATGGGGTTGGCAAGGTCGCTGACTATACTTGGGCCGAACTTCAGAAACTGAGGTTGCGGGACAAGACAGGTAAGGTAACTCCATATGGAATCAACACCCTTCAGGAAGTGATCGAATGGGCCAAAGGTAAGACGATTCTGAATCTCGATAAGAAAGACTTGCCTCTAGCTAAGACTGCCGAAATCATAAGACAAAATAATGCTTATGCCTGGGTCTGGGTGACGGTGCATAATGTCGACCAGGCAAAATACTACCTTGATCAGAATAAAGATCAGTATTTGTCCATGCATATTAAAGACCGCGCTGCTTTAGATAAATGGGTAGCCTCCGGATTGCCCTATGACCGCATGATTGTTTATATCGGTTCGGAAATCGTACCCGGAAATCAAGAAATGTATCGTTTTTTTAACGCCAAAGGTGTGATGTGCATGATATCGAGCGCGCCGAGTTACGATAAACTGCAAGAAAAAGAGCAACGTTACGAGAAATATCGGGCTGTATTCGAGGATGGTGCCTCTATTTTAGAGTCTGATTTACCTATGGAAGTCAGTACAGCCATCCAGAAGAAATAATCCGGTGTTCGACAAAATGCGTTCGCTATGCATTTTGTCGAACACCGGATTTTCCGCACGATTTTTAATGAGCCTGTACTCAAAAATTATTCACAGTTTGCCTTATTAAAAACATCATTTAAAATAGCATATATCTACTCCTTAGTCAGATACAATTGAATAAAGCCATTTTTAAGTGTCTGGTTTTTTGGAGTAAATTTAGAATTCAGCTCGCTGTTGTTTCCAAAAGTTGCTCCGGCTCCCGTGATTAGCGGATTGATGTTGAAATAAATATCTGTAACCAGATCCTTGTCGATAAAAGCGTTGAAGGTACCTGCTCCACCCCCGACGGCGATTTGCTGTACACCTTTCGAGGACATATATTGAATAGCCTCTTCGGGGCTGCCCACAGTCTTGTAGCCTTCTGCCGTGTAGGGGCTATTACACAGTATGATGATTTCTACCCCATTAAAAAGTGCTTTGACCTCTGACGGAAATTTTAGAAAATTTTCAAAGGTTTTTAATCCTATCACGACATTGCCAACCTGTCTGACAAACTGTATATAAAATTCCATTGCTTCGGGGGGCAATTGATGATGTGGATTGTCGGACATCAGGATCCTTCCGTTTGCCGAGACATTGGCGATTACCGTTACTTTCATAATGACTTATTTTAAATTTCTGACCACAAAACTATTGGATATTGAATTTGTATTTGCTATTCATTACCTTTAGGAAAGTGACTATTTTTTATGGATAATATTAAAAATAACGTTGACAAAGAAACGATACTGGCCCTCAAAGATGCTATAGAACTGTTGAGTGGCAAATGGAAATTTTGCATTCTGCATAATCTTCGGCATCATGGTACAATGAGGTTCAAGGATCTGCAGGAAGCATCTCAGGGGATTTCTCCAAAAGTGTTGTCGAAAGAGTTGCAGGAACTGGAAGAAAACCTGCTGATCACGCGGACAGTCAACAGCACAAAACCGATTACAGTGTCTTATGCGCCTACCCAATATGCAGAGGAAGTGCAACCTGTCATCCATGCTTTGCTGGACTTTGGGCTGAAGCATCGGAAGAAAATCAAAGGGAAATATGACAATTAAAGATTATAAGATGAAATATTTGGTTTATCTTCTTTTTCTATATTCTATTTCTGTCAACGCACAAGAAATTACGTATAAGCCCGGTACCAATACAAAGCTAATGTCGATGCGTTTTGCCATAGTGGATACAGTTAATAATCACATCTTTAAACAGCATCCGGAGGTGACCCAAATATCAACCCCTTCGGCGTGTAGCAATCCCCCGATTATCTGGGTCCGTGACAGTCCTAAAGATATCTCGTTTTATGATATGACTTTTAAAGGGGATTCTTTAGATATAAAAAATAAATATGGGGAAATTCATTTTACCGCGCCAAAAGTTTCATTATATGGATTGCTAGGAAAACAGAAATTTGATTTTCCGACGCATTGGACCGTTGGGCAAACTATATATAAGGATTCTATTGTTTATTTAATTGATTATAGTACCGGTGAGCGATCCGATGTGGCAGGGAACGGGACGGCTGCACGATTTCTTGGGAGGTACGAGGATCTCGGTAAGCAAATTGCCGATAAGCTCCGGGAAAGCAATGTATCGCATTTAGCTGACTCTGTCATTGTATTGCAGGGACGGATAGAAAAAGGTGGGAATAAACCGCTGGAAGATCTAAAATTGATCGTGGGCCAGCGGTCTGTTTTTTCCGATATAGCTTTACAAATATTCGGAGAGCGCAAAAATACATGGCATCCGGCTACCTTTTTTTCTGGTATGACGGGAGTAAGTATAATTAAATTCTACATCAAACTAGAACCATCTGGTACGGTCTCAATTATGCCGTCAAAGTATATGGATGCTGTCTTTCAGTAAAATCAATGCAATGACGATTCCTGTCACTACAGAACACTTTTCTAGTGATTTTATCTTTTGAAAGGGATAGATTTTCTGTATTGCTATTAGGCATTTTCACCTGTTTATTTTTTTCAAGGCATCCAGATATTTTTTCTTAACACCATTGTCATTTTCTTGATCGCGAAGCATTTCAATTTTGGGCAATAGTTTCTTGTTGTTTTCTGTTCTTAATTTTACAATTTCTGATAAAGCATAAGCAGCTGCCCAGCGTACCACAGTACTATTGTTTTCGGCATTAGGCAAGAGATTGGCGATTGATTTTTCCAGATGAGCTGGAAAAAGTGCGGCAATGTTTCCGATGACTTTGGCGCTTTCCCATTTTAGTCTTGGCTCATCCTCGTTCAATGTTTTGGTGACGTAATGCAGCAGGATCTCATTGGCAATGTCAGGCGATCTTCTGGTGGCAAATTCTATGGCCTCTATGCAGGTTGCTTTGTCGACAGGCTTTTGTCCGTCAGCAAAAGCCAATAGTTCATCTATCGGAAGTGAACCATCCAATAGCCACTCGCCAAGGGTTTTTACCTTTCCCTTAGCTTTAATGGTCCTGTCCTTAAATAATGCTTCAATGCTCATAAACCGTGTTGTTGTGTTTCAAGACTGCCGTTCCAGTTGATATCAAAGTTATCTGCAAACATGCCGAAATAGGGGTTCCAAAAAGTGTCTGGCACAGCCATCATGATTTGACCATTGGCTGAAAGCCCGTTGAAAGAGCTTGTCAGCCTTCTCTTTGCTTTCCGAATCGATAGAAATAGAGAAAAATTATTATTATTTTTTTAGTTTACTCTCATACAGTGAAATCCACTCTAATGCGCTCATTTTTTTCATCAGTTCGCCAATGAGGTCGAACGGGATATCTTCCGGCTTTTTAAACCGGATACAGCTTTTACCCATATCCAGCTTCTTGCTGCTGTGTTTAGGATATTCCGAAACAAACCATTCCAATAATGCAGGATCGGAATAGATGCCCATATGGTAAAGGTTGATGGAGTTTTTCTGCGAAGCGATACCAGCAAAGGGAAGTGGCTCAGCCGGTTTGCAATGGTAGCCTGCAGGATAAAGGTTGTGCGGGACAACATATCCCAGACCGCCATAACTGATTGCAGCAATAAAACCTTCGGGCAGGTTTTGCATGATGGTATTGTGCAGTTTATTAAAGGCTTCTGAATGGTCTTTTGGGACATTTGCCAGGATTTCTTCAACGGTATTTCCGACGGCTTTCATAATATGTTAGTTCAGATCGATTACTACTTGCTTGTGCGTAATAATAGCATCATAATTGCAGTGATAAATACTTTTCTTTTTCATTATATTGAAACATCATTTTCTTTTGTAAGAAAATGATGTTTCAATATAATGAAAAAATACATAAAAACATTTAAAATACATGTTGCTATAGCGGAATTTCCCGTGTGATTTTTATTGTGTCTGTATTCAGAATTTTTTGGCAGCTTACCTTATAAATAGCAAGTAGCCTGTCGTATTATAGTGCGTTTAATTTAATCCATTCCTCCAATGAGGCAAATGGTGCTGGTACTTCAACTTAATTATAATCTTTTAAAAAATGCGGTAACCGATATTTATTTCCTGCGTCTAACAAGAAAAGTAAGATAAAAAAATTAAATTATGAACTTTCAACAAATAGTTTGGATCGCAGTAGCGATAAGTGTACTCATTTCAATTTTCGGAGTCAGGTATCTGAAACATCGGGAAAACATGTTTCTTATCCGCAGAAATCAATATTTAAAACAAGAACCTAATTTATCAGGATATTTTTCAGGCGGGTTAATATTATTGGGAACATGCATTGGCGTTACAGTTGGTTTGATTTTAAGACAGTATATAAATGCTGAAATTATACCCAGCGCATTGTTATACATTTTATGCGTAGCATTTTTCTGCGGGATCGCTCTTTTAATTACCTACTATTATTTTAAGAGCTTGAAATAGAATATGCCATTTCTTTTACTTTACATGTGATCCACTGCACCAGCAATTGGCCGGTGGGCAAATAAATAGAAGCGAGATACCGGCGTATTTAAAGAAAGCCGTTATTCCTAAGATAAAAATCAAAGAAGTGATGTTTGATAGAATCATGTATTAACACAAATGGTATCTGATACAAATAAAACGAGTGACGAAAAACTTATTGAAGAAGTTTTTAATGGAAATATTATGTCTTTTTCGATTTTAATAGACCGGTATAGTTCGTTTGTTTTTCAGATCGTGATCAAGATTACTGGCAACAGGGAATTTGCAGAAGAGATTACACAAGATGTCTTTCTCAAGGTTTATAAAAACCTACATAAATTTCAATTTAAGTCAAAGTTTAGTACCTGGTTATATCGGGTGGCATATACCACAGCAATTTCTGCCAATAGGAAAGTGCCGAAATTATTTTTAGTTGAAGATTTTGAGAAACACTATTCTAATGAGATTTACGAAGAAGAGACCGAAGTCGAGTGGCTAGATAAAGGACAGTTAAATATGGCCTTTAAAAAAGCGCTATCCGACCTCGATGAAGCCGACAACCTGATCATAACCTTATATTATCTAAATGAGCAGTCTATTGACGATATATGCACGATTTTAAATCTCAGGAATAGCGCCGTCAAAACCCGGCTACACAGAGCTAGAACACGATTAAAAAAACTCTTAATATAAATTTGCACGCGATGTCTGAAAACGAGTACAACGAAAATATGCTTTGGAAGTTTGTCGATGGCAATCTTTCCGAACAACAAAAAAGCGATTTGTTACAGGAATGCGCTGTTAATAGAACTTTGGCCGATAAACTGGAGGAGATCAAATCCGCCCATTCCCGGTTGAAACATTTGATGGAGGAATCTATTATCCCCGGTCCTCAATTGACTACCGCCGTTATGTCAGAGATAAATAAATTTGAAATGGCAAAAACGGAATCTGATAGAAGATATGGCTCGATTATTATCATGGCCACTTTTCTGATACTTACCGCGTGTCTAAGCATTCCGCTCTATTATTGCATCACAATAGCAACTTATAAGGATAATCTTTTAGCCATCCTCAGCAATGAAATTTTTTTGAGCTCCATTCCAATTGTACTGGTTTTCATCGCTGCGCTTTTTGTCTCTTCCAAGATCAGGCTGACCCTGTTGAAAGACGGTATGATGCGTAATTTTTAGACCGAACGTTTGCTCTTGACCAGTAGCATCCAAAGGAAGTTATCAATAAGACGCGGCTGAAAGGTGGTTTTAGATGATGTAATAATATTCTTAAATAAAGCAAACTCAAAGTTGAACATTACGCTTTTAAAGTCTGGCTCGATGTCCTCCTATAAAAAAATCGGATTAGATGTTTGATTTGCTTATTTTTGGAGTATGAAAGCATTTCGTCTAGATAGGTCGGCATTCAAAGCCCATAGTGCAGAAGATGCAGCAAAACATGCGAAATATTATGCGGATTTAAGTTGGCAACTGCGGCTCGAAATAGCATTTTATTTAAATAGCGTTGCGTATAATTTTCCAATTGATAGTCTCCCTAAAGTGGATAGAAGTAAATTTAAAGTTTCTTCGATAGGCTAATCAAGAACTTTTCATGGCAAATATTTTTAACGAAGATTTCAGGGATTTTGTTACAGCGTTAAATAAAAACGAAGTACGATATACTATCTAGGCATAATGTCAGGCCAATTGTAAAAAGAAGGAAAAAATCTGATAAAACCCAGATCTTCACATCTAAAAAGAAAGGTTGAAAGGACACAACAAACAGATAAAGTGGAAGCCGAAGACCAAGGCATTTTTACGCCTCGATCCAGATTTTAGAGATGAGGAGGCCAAGCGGGAGTTGTTGAATAGTCTCAACCGTGCGTGTATCTCGTTTCTGACGAAGTGGAGGGATTCTACGTCTTATTCTGCCTTTTTCGAGCATTTGTGAATAATCGGTTTAAATATAACTCGTTTAGACAATATTATAAGTTATGAGATATTATAGCATTAAATTCATTTATTATCTAACGTTAAATTGTTGCCTCTTAATTAGTTGTAATAGTTCAGCTTTAGCACAAAATAAGGTTCATTTTAGGAACAAACAGATAACAAAAAACATTGCAAAGCTATTTGAGAACTATCCTGATGTTAATGGTTTGCAAATTAACTTTCGGAATGATACCGCGGAATCAATTTATATACTTGGGAAAAATGAGGACAATATATTAAAAGGGTCAAAATATGAGACTTATTATTCCCTCAAATATTCTGGCGATCTGTTTTTTTTGAAAAGGAAATTTCCGATGATAGACGAATTTGTGCGAAGCAATAGATTGGCCGACAATATTAAAGTACATGAGAGGGAAAGAAATTTTGTTTTAGTCGTAGAACCATCGTCCACTTCGATCAAACCGCTTTCGGATACAGGACCGGTTTTTTGTGGTTTCCGACACTCATCTTTACTGAGATTTGTGAAAAGGTTAAATGCTAATTATAAAGAAACAATAGTTCCCGCAGGTGATTCTATTCTGATTCTTCAGGCTATTGTAAACAGAGATGGCAGTCTTGGCAAAAAGATGCTATTGCATGGAAATGAAGACGATAAATTATATCGCTATATATGCGCTAATTATCAGGACTATAATCAAGAAAACAAAGCTAATTTAAATACTAAAGGATTGTTTTTGCCATATCTCTCAGGAGGAACTCCTTTAACCAGCATCATAGAGATTTTTGTGCGCTTAAATCCGGACAGGACATTTAGTGTCAGTGGGAGTGGTAGAGAAAGAAAGCTTCGCATGAAGGATTATAAAGAAGATCCGAACGCTCCTCTGCAGATATATTAATAATGTTATGAAATACAGGATCTTCGGAGGGCAACTCACTTTTGGCCATGACTATGGCCTCTTTGGGTGGATCAAATGGAGTAACACATATTGCGATGCCTGAGAGATACAAATCAGACTGCCATCGGTCAGCTATGAGACAGAAGTTGATGGGATGAAACTTTAAGAATTGAAGTCATGAAAAAAAATATAACAATTTTGTTTTTGTTATTACTAGTTTTTGGTTTTTTTATAGAAAACGGTTGTGCCCAATCTGCTTTTAAAGATTCTTCGGATGAAAAGAAGTTACAGGCAATTTTCAATACTTATAAAAATATTGATTCCTTAAATATGGTGTTTTTTAATAATATTCCATCACTTCTTTATGTCGACGAACCATTGGAGGCCGAACTAGCCTACACGGGAAATAAAAAGAAGCTAACAATATATTACCTGAATTTTGAGGGCGATCAATTTTGGCTAAGGAACAAATATAATCTTCTATACGATTTTGTTTCTCAGAAGGACTTTATTTCTAAAGTTGAGCATCCCGGACAAGGTAAAGAGTTCAGAATATTGCTGACTCGCAGAGGCTCTAAAGTTGTTGATAGAGCCTACAGTTCTGCTTCCGGCCCGGGCGCATTCCTCAATCCTCAGAGAAAGCAGCATTTCATCGACCTGCTCAACAAAAATTATTTGAGCAAAAATGAAGCTGTCACTGACTCCATATTGATTATACAGTTTGCCACGACACGGGATGGCACCTTAGCCCAGCACGAAATTCTCTATGGGCACAAAGAATCACCGCTCTACAAAAACTTCTTTAAGACATACGCTGAATTTAATTCCAGATTGCCTAAAGAGCGATATCCTGCTACCAAAGGTCTCGTCCTGCCAAAGATGCAAAATGGAGAAAGAGTCGGTCTGATTGATTTTTTTATCCGGCTTAATCCGGATCGAACATTTACCGTTTCGGCACAGGGAAACGATAGAGATTTAAAAATTAAGGATTTCAAAAACGATCCCGAAAATCCGCTTTTCCTGTAGATTGTTGATTAATGCGAAAGAAGAAAGGATCAAGCAGATCGATTTTGAAAGTTTACATCTTTCATTTATGTTAACAGTTGCGATTTGATCAACTCTTTTATCCAACTTCCCCAGCCGAATAGGGGAAGCTTTTTTTTGTACCGCAGAAACCTGTATCGCTGTAGTAAAAGAAGATTTTTGAAAATTGTTTATATTCGTTACTGTTTATTTATCAGACAGATATAATAAAATATTAAGGTGGGACAACTTAAAAACAGATCTATGTGGCAGTATTATTTAATCCTTGGCTTAGGATTAGTTTTCCTTTTACTTGCAATATTTAGCTTCCGCAATACAATGGCATTTTTAAAAAATGGCGCTAAAGCTACAGCAACAGTAACCGATCTTCACAGCTATGAATCCGAAGGCGAAGTATTTGCACCGGTATTCACCTTTCGGACAAAAGACAACCAATTAATTACATTTGAATTGGCAGAAGGAAATGATCCTCCGGCCTGGAAGATAGGGGAAACGACCACTGTAATTTATGATCCCCACGATCCCTCAAAAGTATCGCTATATGGTTATTTTCGGATTTTTATTTGGACTATAGTTTCGCTTTCAATAGCTTTTCCATTAATAGTAACTGGTGGTGGCTATTTTATCGCTTCGAGATTTATCCTTTAAGGGCCACTTCCAAGAATTATAACACACGGGGTATCTACAATGAGGCAGCCATTAAATTCGAGGCCAGCCTTAATATCGTAGGGAGACGAAGTAATGATTATCTTAGCTTTTATAGTGAAAGGGTAGAGGGATCAGATCTACTGTCAGATTTATCAACTAACCTGAGCAAAAGTAACTATGAAGTGCAGGCTTGGACCAATCGTTTGACTTATATGAAAGAAACCAAGAAATCAAGCAAGCTGAACTATCAAATTGCGCTAGGGTTGGAACATTATTTTTTAAATCGTCAGGATCATGCCTCCGGGATAGATGTAAGCAATCATATCATTAAAACCAGTTTGCCCTTGGGATTGATTGTAAGGCGGAATTATGAGGAAAAATGGGTGATCAACTTTAATCCCAATATTCAGATTCCTGTCTCCGGTAAACTGACCTATTCAAAAAATGCTTTGAATAACTTCATCCGGGACGTTATCTTTTGGGACTATAACTATTTGAATACATCCAACTATGGTGCTGATTTTAGCGTTGAATTTATATCAAAACGTATTGTTAAAGATTACAACCTGGGTGTTTTTGGTGGATGGAAGTATCAACGAGGGAAGGTGAGTGGATATTTGAACCGACAACAGTACGAAATAGGTATGAGGATGTATCTCTAAATCACCCGTCATTTATAGAAAACGCGAATCAGAATTTAATTAAAAGCACCAAATATCTACTCCTTAGGTCAGATACGATTGAATAAAACCATTTTTAAGGGTCTCGTTCTTAAAAACAATCCGATGGTAGCGAAAAGTTATTCTCTTTGTTAAATCTAAACTATTGCATCTTTTGATAATAGCTTTATTTCAGAACCTTACATTGGGGGTTATGATACACCGGGAAATTACAAGAATTTGCGATAAAGCACAACTCATTAGCTTTCGAATGCAATGACTGAGCCAGCTCAATCATATCTTCATTGGCTACAGTTACAACCGGGTTTAGTGATACCTCTGTAAAAGCTCCGCTGCCTTCCGCTGTTTCTTGCATGGTTCCGGTAGCCTCTTCAACATAATCAATGACTACGACACCATTTACAGAGCAAAGATGTAGGTACCAAAGCATGTGACAAGATGATAATGAGGCTACCAATAGTTCCTCGGGATTGTAGCGAGATTTATTCCCTCTAAATGAAGGATCTGAAGACGAAAGCAATACTGGTTTTCCTTCCGCATTTATTTCGTGGTCTCTACTGTAAGCGTTGTAACTGGAAGTCCCTGAACCTAAGTTTCCCGTCCAAATCAGGTTCAGTTTATAGTGGTGTTTTTTGCTCATTGTTTACTTTATTTTGTACTGCTCTAATTCGGGTTCTATCATTATATGAAGGTAGCAAATTTCCGAGTTCATTAAATAATATTCTGTCCTATTCACTTCTCGGGTCAGCTTTCAGTGGCATCTTTCCACAGCGGATGACTTCGATCGACGGGCAGCCGTATTCCAGGATAACCTTTCCTTCGACAAGGTAAATCCCCGTGCCACGCAGCGGATATTTAGGTAGCGTCTGTGGGAAATGGACGGTGTCAAAAAATCGTCCTTCGACGTCCAGAAACGTGCCGAACTTCATCAGGTCGCCCCGCTTGGTCTTTACAAACTTTTCGCAGACAAAGTCGCCGACGATGCGGATGATCTTTCCTTCATGCTGCGCCAGATCTCTGGCCAGTACGTCGCCGCGGTAATCACTTTTGGTCAGGTCGAAAAGCGTTCCCGTCACACAGAATCCGATGAGCTCGATCTCATCATAATAGTCCTCCAGAATATTTTCCTCCAATGGCGGTAGGACAGGCATCCGTGATTCCGTCTCAAATAAAGCCTGGCCGGCCATCGCCGGTTTATGTTTACTCATCAGCAGGTGCGCCTCCCACAGCAGTTGTTTTTTTCCCGATCCTGTAAACCGAAGGGCACCCACGCGTATCAGGATGACGACCTGTTCCAGACCTGCAGAAGTACGTCGGATAAAATCTTCCAGTCCAAGGAAATCTCCATGTTGTTCTCGCTCCGCAATAATGCGCATAGCCAGATTGTTTTCCAGATTCAGCAGACAGTCAAAACCCAGAAAGATATCTTTGCCCCGGATCGATGTGTTGAAAGCAGAACGATTAACGCAGGGCAGGCAGATGTTCCCTCCGGCAATCCGCGCCTCGTTCACATAAACTTTACGATTGTAGAATCCGCCGTAATTGTTCAGCACCGCCACCATAAATTCCAACGGATAATAGGTCTTGAGAAAGAGACTCTGATAGCTCTCCACGGCAAAGGAAGCGCTATGAGCTTTATTGAAACTATAGCCTGCAAAGGATTCCATCTGCCGCCAGATTTCGCGGCTGATGTTCTCGTCATAACCCTTTGCACGACAGTTGGAAAAGAACTTGCTCTCGATCTCGATCAGGTGATCCTTGCTGCGGTATTTGCCCGACATCATTCTGCGCAGCACATCGGCATCCGCCATATCCAGACCACCATAGGCATTTGCTATTTTCATCACGTCCTCCTGGTACACCATCACGCCGTAGGTTTCTTCCAGTTGCTCCTTAAATACAGGGTGGGGGTAGACCACGCTACTGGGGTCGTGGTGGCGTTTGATAAATTCACCCATCATGCCTGAACTGGCCACACCGGGACGTATTATGGAGGAAGCCGCCACCAGCGTGAGATAATCATCACATCGCAGTTTGGTCAGCAGCTGCCGCATAGCGGGACTCTCGATATAAAAACAGCCAATTGTATTCGCTGATCTTAGCTGTGCAGCAATGTTGGGGTCTTTAAAGAACCGCTTGGGACTGTTCGTATCGATCACAACACCAAGATTTTCCCGCACGATGGTACGGCAGTCTTTAATATGCCCTATACCACGTTGAGACAGAATATCGAATTTTTCAAAACCGATATCCTCGGCAACATACATATCGAACTGTACCGTCGGCAGTCCTTTGGGCGGATGGTCCATGGCAGAGTAACAGGTCAGCGGCTGCTCCGAAATGAGCACACCGCTGGCATGGATCGTCCGCTGGTTAGGGAAATCCGTCATACGGTTGTATACCGACAGGATGGTATTTGTTACCTCATTTTTGTTGAGCATATGCTCGGGTTCGTGTACCAGGCGGTCGATCTCAGCTTTGGGCAGGCCATACACTTTACCGAGCTCACGAAGGATACTCCGCGAGCGGAAGGTGCTCATGGCGCCCATCAGGGCCGTATGTCCGGTCTGATAACGCTTAAAGATGTAATCATACATCTCATCCCGTTCATTCCAGCTGAAATCCACGTCAAAGTCGGGAGGGCTTTTCCGTTTGGGGTTCAGGAAGCGCTCAAACGGAAGGTTCAGCTCAATAGGATCCACATCCGTAATACCCAGACAATAAGCGACAGCAGAATTCGCTCCCGATCCCCGGCCTACATAATGAAAGTCCTTTCCCCGGGCATAACGGCAGATATCGTCCGTGATCAGGAAGTAACTGGAAAACCGCAGGTTTTCGATAATCTCCAGTTCACGCCGGATACGTTCACTCGCTGCTTTGTCATTTTTGCCGTATCGCCTGTTAAAACCATCCATGCAGTATTTATGCAGTAGCTCTTTGTCATTATATCTATTTCCGGTAAACGTTTCTTTGTTTTTGACACTGGTAAAATCAAAACTGAACGAGCATTGGCCGAGTAGGCGATGGGTGTTGGCAAGAAGCTGCGGGATATCCATGTACATGCGCATAAGTCTTGCTTTGGGTACGAAAACCTCGTCCTCCGGCGCAATCTGCTCCGGGCCAAGCTGAGAAAACAATATGTTATTGTCAATCGCCCGCAGCTGCCTGTGAAGCGTGTAATCTGCTTTTCTGAAACTCACCGGAGCCAGGATCACACAGCGCTCCAGTACCGTTGGGCCCATGAGCTGTACGCGGTGGCGTTCACCCGGGCGGATTCCGATATACTCAAAATCTTTGAGCGCAAATTGGTTCACCCGCCGGAAAGGATAAATAACGAACACATCCTTAAATTCAGGAGCACGTTCAGCTACCGGCCGGTTCTCCCTATTGAGCATGGTCCGGTATTCATTGATTTCCCTAAACCCGTTTTCGTTGCGGGCTATGGCCACAAAACATAATGAGTTCCCCTGACGGAATTCCATTCCGGTGAGGATGTTGAGTCCTGCCTCCCGTCCCTGGCGTACGAAGTCCAATGAACCGGTGCTGTTGTTGATGTCGGTAAGGACAGCGGTATCATATCCGCCGGCCATCATGCCATTGATCAGGTCCTTTATACTCAAGGTACCATATCGCAGACTATAGTAACTATGAAGATTTAGCAGCATAGTTTCCCCCTTTCTGTTCCGGTACCGGAGCACATATCGCTTTCATCAGATATTCTGTTCCATATCGCTTTCTGATCCAGTCCATGGCCTGCATCAGATTGACCTCCTCGGCACTATCATCAAAAAGATCCGTCTGATAGGCGCCATGAATCAAGCCGGAGAACTTTACGCCGACAAGCCGGATCAGCATGCGCCTGCTGTACAGTTTCTTAAAGAGAGAGAGGACCACCTCGGTCAGTTTTTTGTCCGAATTGGTATAGGCCAATTTTAATTGCTGGGTATGTGTATCAAAATTACTGTACCTGATTTTCACCGTGACACAGCTTGTCAGCTTCTGATCCTTCCGCAGTTCAAAGGCCAATGTGTCTACCATGCCGATAAATGTGCGCCGCAGCATGTCGACATCGATCGTGTCCTGCTGAAATGTTGTTTCCTTTGAAATGGACTTCTGTTCACGAAAGGGGAGTACCGGACTATCGTCCAGCCCGTTTGCCTTTCTCCAGATGCTCACGCCATTTTCACCCAGCACTTTCTGCATGGTGAACACTTGCATATCCTGCAGGGTCTTGATTCTGGAAATGCCCATATTGCGCAAAAGCGTATATGACTTTTCGCCCACCATTGGTATTTTTCGGATGGACAGCGGAGCCAGAAACCCTTTTTCCGTGCCTTCCGCTACCTGCTTTTCACCACATGGTTTGGCTGTGCCGGTAGCAATTTTACTGACAGTCTTGTTGACAGAGAGGCCGAAGCTGATGGGAAGCCCCGTCTCCCGCATGATGCGCCGCCGGAGCTCCTGCGTCCATTTCCAGCAGCCAAAAAACTTATCCATTCCGGTGATATCGAGGTAATGTTCATCAATACTGGCCTTTTCGACGATGGGCGTTTTCTCCTCGATTATTTCAGTGACGATATTGGAATATTGGCTGTACAGATCATGATCTCCCCGTACCACTATTGCTTCAGGGCACATGCGCAGTGCTAAGCGCATGGGCATGGCCGAATGCACGCCATACCGACGCGCCTCATAGCTACAGGATGCAACAACACCACGATCGCTTGATCCACCGATCAGGACCGGCTTGCCAACCAGCTGGCTATTCTGCAAACGCTCTACCGATACAAAAAAAGTATCCAGGTCGCAATGAACAATGTTCCTCTCCATCTTATAAGCACATTATATCTGTGATTCGCCGTAAAAAAGTGCAAATCATTCAGATCAAAATTACTAATAATTTTAGTAATATTCCTATAAGTGAAACTGAAATTTATACTATACCGTTGATTTTAAGTGCTATAAAATTGAACGGTTCTGGGGGATCGGGTACAGTCGATTCGCCACCATTCACTGGGATATAGTCACCTTCGATACCTTGTCTGGCTTTTTTTGATTTAATTTTCATGGTTTTCGTGGATGTCTCTTGGCGGCCTAACAGTTAATTTTGTAATAAAAGCTGGGTAAAGCAGCTCACGTTCCTTAGCACGGCAGTGTAAAAGAAATAAAGCGTTATGAGATATTTAACTATGAAATACAGCAAAAAAGCGATCATCCTTTCGTTATTGCTTGCAACGATGGCCTGCGGCAAATCGCAAGATTCCCGGGATTACCAGCAGACGTTCAACGAACGCATGAATAAACAGGCTTATCTTGGTCATACCGAGTCGACCATGTATTTACATGGCTACGATCGCTTAACACCTGTAAAAGGAAAGGGCTCTTTCAGTATAGATAAAATAAAAGGCGACAGCTCCACATTAGTACTTTTAATGGAACTATCTGACCAAGACGGATTTTCTTTTGCTATTCCGGGGAAGCAAACCGGCCGTGCCTGGCAGTTTACGGCTGAATCGGGCAAGGTTTCCATTGCCGAGAACGGGGAAGTCAATGGATCGATGACTGCCAGTACCAAAAAGATCATGTGGAAGGGGCGTCTTTTCGATGACAAGCTGGTGTTGGACGTCAAAATTAAATACCTTAAAGCCGGCGGCGGTGTACCCGCAGAATCTATCTTAGATACGCATTTTGAGCTGCTTAGATCAGGAAGCCAACAGGGTGGAAACGGACAGCAGGGCTGTACCATTGTGTGGGAATCACGGCCGGTGTTCAATGTCTATTCGGGAGGTGTAGACCTGATATATGTACCGGTATGCCACTGAATGTTTGCGCTGTCCTACGACAGCGCATTGCTATTAAATAAACTTCATTTCAGTAGCCTTGTGGATCAGGGAAACAGAATTGGTCACTGCAAATTTTTGCAGCAGATTTCGCCGATGGCTTTCGACAGTCAATGGGCTGATAAACATCAGTTCACCAATTTTTGGCGTGGTATGCCCTTGCGCCATCCATTTGAGCACCTCGCGCTCCCTTTCTGTAATCTTTGGAATGGAATCTTGTTGGTTACCTTTTAATATAAAGTTCATTTCGCGGCTAAGAATCTGCTCACCCTGATGGACAGCATGTATCCCCTGAAGTAAATCTTCAGCAGAGACATTTTTGAGAAGATAGCCCAGGGCTCCCGCTTGCAGCATACGAAGGGCAATGCTGCCTTCATTTAGGTTGCTGATCGCAATGATCTGCGTATTCGGAAATTCCTTCTTTATAATAACCGTGGTATCGATACCATTCATGCCCGGCATGTTGATGTCGACAAGAACAATATCGACAGGTCGGGTGCGAAGAAAGTCCAGAGCATCCGCAGCACAGGTAAATGTACCCATTAACGCGATGTCGGCGCTGTTCTTCAAAATAAATTCAAATCCATTCAGTACGAGTGGGTGGTCGTCTATAATAATGACCGAAATTACCTTATCCATGTATATCAAGTTGAATGTGAAAAGATGCGCCGTTTCCTACTGCTGCATCAATCTCTAATTGTCCGTTTAAGATGTCTACCCGATTGCGAATATTGGAAATACCAATTCCTTCCTTGGTCATGGAAGCATGTTGGGGATCAAAACCCTTACCGTTGTCCTCTACATTCATATGGAATTTATCTTCCACTTGGCTACATTGCACCCATACCTGCGAAGCTCCGCTATGCTTTATGGCATTGGTGAGCAGTTCCTGCAAAATCCGGTATACGGCAATCAGAAAAGCTTGCGGATACTCGTCGCGTAGGTGTGATGCCTGAAAATCTACCTGAAGATTGGGATGTGACATGGCATTGCAAAGATCTTTTAGGGCGACTCCAAGACCCATATATAACAAAGATTCTGGCATCATATTGCGCGCTATCCGTCGCAGTTCATCAACGGAATGGTCCAGCTGTTCAATGATTATATTCAGGTCAGTGGTTGTTTCTATTGCTTTCTTTGGCCTCGTGTTCGCTGCGACGGCAGAAAGTTTTAGTTTGGTACTTGCCAGCATGCCGCCCAATCCGTCGTGCAAATCCCTTGCAATGCGGCTACGCTCTCTTTCCTGTCCCTGTAACATTGCATTATAAAGATTCAATTTTTCCTGTTGCCTGCGACTTTTGATTTCCTCTTTCAAGAGCATCTCTTTTTGTGCAGCTAACTTTTTCTTGTTGAGGAATGCGGTGTACCAGATAAATGATAAAAAGCATAATACAAGCAGACCGAATGCGAGAATACCAACCCAAATGCGTGTCTTTTGCAAGGCGAGCTGATGCCCTTGGTTCTCTGTTTTTATACGCAATAGCTCCTTTTCTTTTTCGGCTGTCTGATATATTTTTTCCAGTTCTATAATGCGCGCTTCACCCTGATTCACAAATAGGGTGTCGGAAATTTTTTTGTGTGCTTCGTACCAGCGGGTCGCTTGTTGGAACTGCCCCAATTTAACCGCCTGAGTCGCCAGATTAGCATAGACCATCTGCCTGTTTCTTAGGGACTCTTTATTTTGTACATAAGGAAGTATGGCCTGCAGCTTGTCCAGGGCAGCCTGATGCTGTCCAGCAGCTTGGAGTGCGGTGAATTGATCGAAAATTATGGTCGCGGTCATATCATTGTTCTGCTGTCGCTTTGCGGCAGTGAGCCCATGCTCAAAATGTGTATTTGCGCGAGCCATATTTTTTTCTGAAGCCCAATAGCTCCCTGCTACAGCATGATAAATTGGAATGTAGGATGAATTGGGAATACGACGAGCTATTTTCTCTGCTTTATCGAGTCGTATTTTGGCTGTTTTACCATCCTTTCGAAACAATGCATTACGGGCTGCATTAACGGATAGTGTAAAGAGCTGCTCGTCCGAGTCGTTTCTTCCCTGAAGTGCTTGAAAGGCCTTATCATAGTATTGCTCGGCCTTGCCATATGCCTTCAGGTTCATCAACACCATGGCTACATTCTGATAATTATTTCCCAGCAGGGTGGAATCTTTCAGCTGTTCCGCTATCGGTATCACTTGGTTGAGAAGTACATGCACATATTCATCCGACTTTCCTTCGCGCTGCAGTAATGCACCATAGCTACCCCATAGCCTCGCACGGTGTTTTTGAGCGGAGCGTATATGTTTTTGATCTGCTTTTTTAAGCTGATCTTCGGCCTGTAAGTAAAGTTGCTTCGCCCGGAAAGGGGCAGTGTCAAAGTAGACCGCGGCACGGTAAAAATACGATAAACCCCTAAAGTAGCTGGTTTTGCGCATGGGGCCCAATACCTGTTCGGCTTCCGCAATATACTTCAGCGCTTGGGTACTATCGTAATCGGACCAAAAGAAACTTAATTCATAAAGCGCTTGGGTTCTATGTTCTAGATCATTCAGACGAAGCAATTGCTGATATAGGCTATCACTAAACTTTTCCAGTTGATCCTCCTGTTGCCCAAAGGCGTTGATTCGGATCAATGCAAAAAGCATTGCGATAAATAGTAACGTTTTATTCATGCACCGCAAACAGGATATTGATTTCTCAAAATACAAAATAATTTTTATTATCGCCAAATCATCTGTCCATCAGCACTTTCAATTTTATCTTTTCCTTTCCAGATCACAGGAAGGACATCGGAAGCGCCATTGGTTTCTAAGCCAACATCGTGTTGCTTGCCATCATTCGGAATAATTTTCATGTCCCAAAGGTATCCAAGTGTTCCCGTTGATCGATAATTTGTACCAACCAATACATATTTTCCATCAGGAGAAAATTCCGGTACAGATTCTTTGAAATTGCTCGACGTGATCTGCTTCAGATTGTTACCGTTTATATCCATGGTGTAGATATGATTGCCGATGTTGAGAGCGAATTGTGTTCCTTCCTGGTTCACGGTCAACTTGCCCCAGTCCTGATAATTCATTTCTTTCACTAATGTTCCCGACTTATAAGGGGGAGCCAACTTGATGATATATTTTCCATGTGTCAAGACAATGTTGTTGCCGGGTAGCCATAAGCGGGATTCGTTGAAACCCAGCCGTTCACCATTGATGTCCACGATACGTGTAACAAATTCACCGTTTCGTTTCAAAATAGTCAACCCGTCTTCAAAGTCATTTGATGTGACCAGGATCAGGCTGTTGTCGGGTGATAGATAGCCTTTACAATAGGTATTGCCGGCAGGACTATTATAAATAAACTCTTCAACGATGTTTCCGCTGTTCATATCACTGACGGTAAACTTTACATCGTATTGTCCCAATCTGCTGGCATTTACGGAGGTTAGTTTCCATTTTCCATCGCGCGAAATGTCAAAATTATTCAGTTTCGTGTCATCTGGTATAAAGGATCCACCGATACCATCGGGTAAGCTCATCTTAATAACCCCTTCAGTTGCCCAATCGTAATAGATTGTTCCCTTCAAGGCAGTGGGGTAAGTGCTGGGGCCGCTACCACTATCGACACCATCCTTTGAGCACGAGCTCACCGATAATAAGGTAAAAACCTGTGCAGCTATGCAAAATAACTTTTTCATCGTTTTATTCTTTTTAGTGTATCCAAAATTACCCAGTTGATCATTTGAAATCAATCCACGAAAACTAGGGTTTGGACGCCCGTAGACTACTGACTTGTTGCCCTTGCACAGCATCATCGATTTGGGAAAGCAGCGATTCGTAATACAAAAAGTGGAAAACGTTATAGTTAAATTTTATCACCGTCAGCCCTTTGTTGAGTGCGTTTTTTAGTTTGTCAGGTGACCCACTCAATAATTTTATCAAAAATTCCGAACTCTGAAGAGATAGGCTGTAACGATCTGGTTCAGTTTTTTTGCATAAAAAAAGCAGACAACTTTTATTAAGTGTATCCTTAAGAAGCACGAGAGTTCAATAGAACTATTAATGCCTTTATTACAGTTTAATTTTGTATATTTATAAACCTCCCTACGTGCAGCACCTTGTCAAAGATACAGGAAGATCGTATGCAAGGACTTAACTTAAAAACCCAACAATGATTTCAGCAACAAAAAGAGGAATAGCATTCCTATCCACCTATCCTCCACGCGCCTGCGGTATTGCAACCTACACAACAGATCTAATGAAGGCTATTGCGAGTAAATTTGAAGAGTCTTATCGACTAATTCCTATACCGATAATAGATGATATTACATCTCAAGAAGATGGTCCATTAGGGAAACTAGATATAGCAAACCCACTTTCTTTCGATACTATTCTTGAAAACATACTGTTTGATCAGGACATTAAATTGATCTGTATCGAACATGAGTTTGGCCTTTTCGTTGGTCAAGAAACTAAGTTCATAACGTTTCTCAAGGATCTTAATGCAGCACAACTTGCTATTGTCCTGACTTTCCATACGGTGCTGCCAGCGCCAGATTGCACGATGCTTGAAAATGTATATGCTATTGCTTATAATTGTTCGCAAATTATCGTGATGACACAAGGATCCGCCGATATCCTTATTGCTACTTACAAAATTCCTGCCGGTAAAATAACGGTAATTGCGCATGGCACGCATTTAGCTCCGGCGACGGATAAGCACGCCATTCTTGAGCGGTATAGTCTCGTGGGCAAGAAAATCCTCAGTACATTCGGTTTACTGGGACCCAGCAAGAGTATAGAAACAACACTCTACGCACTACCCGCTATTATCGAACAGCATCCAAATGTAATGTTCCTTATTTTAGGGATGACACACCCCAATCTTTTACGATATGAAGGAGAGACGTATAGAAACAAACTTGAGGCAATCATAGATCAATATGACATTTCAGATCATGTCCGTTTTGTTAATGAATTTCTTTCAACAGAAAACTTATTAGCCTATCTATCGATCACCGATGTGTATCTTTTTACCTCAAAAGACCCCTTACAGGCGGTTAGCGGTACATTTTCTTATGCGCTGAGCGCTGGCTGCCCCATTGTTTCGACGCCAATCCCTCACGTGAAAGAGATTTTAAAGGAAGATATGGGGACCATAGTTGGTTTTGAAGACTCTGAGCAGGTTGCGGCTGCAGTCAATCAAATTTTGGATGATGAACTTAAATTAAGGGAAATCCATCGTGTGAATCTTCAAAAAATGGTCAAGACCTCCTGGCAAAACGTTGCCATAGCTCATGTTGATCTTTTTGAGCTTCTGCTAGATAAAAAGAGGGAAATGATATACTCAGTCCCTCCCGTCAACCTGGATCATATTTTTCGGATGTCTGAGGGGCGTGGATTTGTTCAGTTTGCGGACATCTCTATGCCAGACCTTGCAAGCGGTTATGCATTGGATGACAATGCAAGAGCGCTTATAGCCATGTTGCATCACTATAAAATATATGAATCTTATGAAACCATTGACCTGATCCAGAAATACTTGGATTTTATAGGTTATTGTATGCAAGAAAATGGTACATTTCTGAATTATGTAGACAGGAGCGGCAATTTTACTACACAAAATAAACAGGAGAATCTTGAAGATGCCAATGGCAGGGCTGTCTGGGCTCTGGGTGAAGTGGTTGGTATGGCCGATCTTTTGCCTGAAAGGATAGTAATATTTGCGATAGAGCTTTTGGAGCGTGCATCTGAGCATGCATTAGTGTATTATTCGACAAGATCCATGGCCTTTACCATTAAGGGCCTGAGTTTTATGAAGGGCAAAAATTATAAAGCTATCATAGAAGTCCTAGCGGATCGTTTGGCAGCCATGTTTGAACATGAGAGCTCTACAGATTGGCATTGGTATGAATCTTACATGACCTATGGCAATAGTGTTATCCCAGAAGCCATGTTGATTGCCTATGAGACAACTGGGTATAACAGATATAGAGACATCGGCTATCAATCCTTTGATTTCTTGTTGAGCAGGATTATTGTCGACGATGAGATTCATGTAATTTCCAACAAAGGGTGGGCACAGCGCGGCCAGCTGAGAACCGAGCCAAGGGGCGGAGAGCAGCCCATTGATGTTGCTTATACCATTATTGCACTAGATAGATTCTATAAGTTTACAAAGGATGAGCAATATAAGAAGACTATCCGAATAGTATTCGACTGGTTCTTGGGACGGAATCATATTAGACAGATCGTTTATAATCCCATTACCGGAGGCTGTTTTGATGGTCTAGAAGAGCATGCTGTCAATATCAATCAAGGTGCGGAATCTACCATAAGTTATTTAATGGCAAGGCTTAAGATGGAGGATTACACACAAGAACCTGTGAGATAGTTTTTTTTGAACAATAGATGCTTCATTGTCAATTATTATTTGTACATTTAATATTAGTATCTACTATTTCATATAACCCCATTCGGTAGATCAAATATGATAAATCACTTGTTTTATCTTTAAATTCTCCACAATATATCTTTCGGAAATTTTTAGTTCAACAACTAGCTGCTAGCGTACCTCAGAGAGAAAAACGTTTTGGCTTAATATTATTCCTCCAGATCAAGTATGAACATTGAAAAGGAGAAAGGATCATACACACTATAAAATCCATACATCATGAGTAAAAACACAAAAAAGGAAAAAAGCACAAAAGAGAAAACGCAGTCATCCTATCAAAAAGAAAAGGATACTGTCTCTAAAGATTTAACGGATAATGTCTTCCGTAAAAAAAGAAAATAGGCGATTTAAAAATAGCTTATAATATGCACTTGCACTAAGGTAGATTAATTTGGAGCGGGTATAAAGCTGGATTATTAGACCAGGCTTTTGCCCGCTTTTTTTTTAGCAAAACTGATACGTGGACGAAAAACCGATCGGCAACCAGACCTCAATTGACCTAATTGCCTTCTTCTGCGCGTAGCTGGAATAGAAGGATTTCTAATGGGACAGGCTATGGATGACCCGTATATGGGATTTGAATGCCTCCCGAAAGGTCTCATATTCAATGTTCTTGATACCGAGCTCTTTGCAGGTCTCCTTTACGATCCTATTGATTGCAGGATAATGCACGTGGCAGATTTTTGGGAAAAGATGGTGCTCCACCTGAAAATTCAATCCACCGAGCAGCCAGGTCAACACCTTATTCCTAGTGGCAAAATTAGCTGTCGACTGCACCTGATGTGCCATCCATTCTTCCTCTAGCTTGTCGGTTACTATGGACTTGAATTCCGTTTCTTCAACCACATGTGCAAGCTGGAAGACGGTTGCCAAGCAGATCCCGCACAATAATCCCGCCACCAACAGACCGACCAGGGTCGGCAACCATCCGACAACGATCACCGGTATGACTATAAATATACCGAAATGGAACATTTTACTGATCCAAAAGATAACTCTCTCTTTAAGCGGAAAAGCAAACCTTTCGGAGTTCTTACCGAGCTTTTGCCGAAAGTACTTTTCATAGTCCTGAAAGAAAATCCAAGCGAGGTAAGATACGCCATATAGGAAAATAAAGTAGTATCGCTGGTACTTGTGATAACCTTTGACTGGCTGATCGGGGTGCACACGCATGAACTTGATCTCAATATCATGGTCCTCTCCCTCGATATTGGTATACGTGTGGTGAGCGATGTTATGTTTAAGTTTCCAGAAGTATATATTGCCCCCGACAAGGTTCAACGAATATGAGAGTATGGTGTTAATCTTCGTATTGCGCGAAAAAGAATTGTGACCGGCATCGTGCATGATATTGAAGCCGATTGCTGCAAAATTGAGGCCCAAGAACAAACACAATAGGATACTGACTGGCCAATAAGGTTGCACAAATATAAGTAGTGTGTAAAGACCGATAAATGAAGCAAATAGGATGGCCGCCTTTAAACCAACCCTCCAATCGCCTGTTTTAGATTTACCGCTAACTTTAAAATATTCGTTTACCCTTACTCTGAGTGATTTTGAAAAGAATGTATTTACATTACTGAATTTTATAGATGGTGACATGTGGAATTGTTAAGGGTGCTGTTGTTTCTTTTGACGTCGAATCTTTTTCCTGTTGATAGGAAGACCGTGACTTCACTTTCGTTATCTGCTAAGTGGGGTTAAATAAGTAGCAGAACTTTTGGTCAAAGGTAAGGATAATAATTGACTTTCAGTCTATTATCCTTGTTAAATTTTGAGATAGTATCAACTACGCATAACATATCCTCATGGTATCCATCATACATACACCTGTCGGTAACGAGCATATATTCTGCGGCTTGTCGGAAGAAAAATAACTGTTCAACAATGCCACCTATTCCCGCACTGATCTAGAGGTGTTATGATTTCCGGTTAATGAAGCATTATTACATTGAGATAGGGCATACTTATACCTTATTTAATTTAGAAGTTTTAAATAGCTCAATATTATTCCATAGTGCTCGGCTTCGTGAAAGTTAGCAGCCTGAAGTGCTTGGAGGTGATTGGTTATGGTGATGCCAATTGGCAAGCTAAAGGGGGTGTATTTAACAAATATGCCCGATTCTAGATCTTTACGAAGTTGATTTACTGTATAAAGTAGTAAATGTTTTATTTCATCAACGTCTGGCATACTTTTCCACGTATGTGGCGAAGTTCCGATTTTGAACGTTTCCATAAATTCCTGTGATATATGCATTGGCAGCCCGCTACGCATATACATATGCCTCTGTTGGGATGTGATACAGTGGCCAATCTGCCAAACTATATTATTGTTGAAGTTTTCAGGGATTTTAAATAATATTTTGTTGTCAACCGTTTCTATTAATTGGAGCAACCTGGTTCTGCTAGCTTTTAAAATCTCAAATTCAAATAATTCGTTAGTCATAATTTAAATCAATTACAGAAAATCCAATTAGGCCTATTCCAAATCTACTATAAACTTGGGATATGGTCAAGCTTCAGCAATGCAATGCTGTCGTCCATTTTTGCGGTACCGTTGTTGGAAGCACACCGCCGATAACCTGAATAAAATAGTTTTTGTGTTTATTGTTGTTTTATATATATTTACTTCATCAGAGGATATTTAAGATTATTTCCTCAGTCTGGCAGTGCCACTATAGAATTGCGAGACTATATTAAAGCCAGATCGCTTTATATTTTCCGTAGCCAATTATATAATTAAAACTCTACTAATTTTTCGATATGGGCGTTAATTCCATCTTAATTCAACGTACGCTAAAATAGAAATTGTCCATTGGAGAACTGATTAAGGCAAAAAGGTTATCGATTTCAATGATATAGGCTCAATCGATGAGAAAATACTATAAATTATGAGAAATTATAGCGTAAAATTAAATATCCTTGTAAAGTTACTGTATTGCATTTTATTTATCTGTTTGTCTTGTACTGTCTTAGCACAAGAGAGGATTACTTTAAACAGTCATGTAAAGGATAATCTGACTGAAATATTTGAACATTATAGTGATGTCAAGCGTGTGCAAATCGCTGTTAGAAATAATTCAGCTGAAGCAATTTACGTAGAGGGGCCGATTGAGGACGATGTATTGAAAGGTTCGAAAAACACGACTTTTTACTCGCTTAAATATCTTGGCGATCTATTTTTTTTGAAAAGAAAATTTCCTCTTATCGAGAAATTGGCACAAAATAAAGAATTGGTGAATTCTATTGATCGGCAGGACCGTGATTTTACTTTAACCGTGGAGGCTCAGTCAATCTCGATAAAGCCTCTCTCCGATGGGTCAGTCTTTAGTGCATTTAGACATTCATCTCTGCTCAAATTTCAAAAGCAATTAAATGCTAATTATAAGGAAACAATAGTTCCCGCAGGTGATTCTGTTCTGATTCTTCAGGCTATTGTAAACAGAGATGGCAGCCTTGGCAAAAAGATGCTATTACATGGAAGTGAAGACGATAAATTATATCGCTATATATGCGCTAATTATCAGGACTATAATAAAGAAAACAAAGCTAATCTAAATACTAAAGGATTGTTTTTGCCATATCTCTCAGGAGGAACTCCTTTTACCAGCATTATAGAGATTTTTATGCGTTTAAATCCGGACAGGACATTTAGTGTCAGTGGGAGTGGTAGAGAAAGAAAGCTTCGCATTAAGGAGTATAAAGAAGATCCGAACGCTCCTCTGCAGATATATTAATAACAAAAATTATTTGAGCAAAAATGAAGCGGTCACTGACTCGATATTGATTATTCAGTTTGCCACGACACGGGATGGCACCTTAGCCCCAGCACGAAATCCTCCATGTGCTTAAGGAATCACCGCTCTACAGAAACTTCTTTAAGACATACGCTGAATTTAATTCCAGATTGCCTAAAGAGCGATATCCTGCTACCAAAGGTCTCGTCCTGCCAAAGATGCAAAATGGAGAAAGAGTCGGTCTGATTGAGTTCTTTATCCGGCTTAATCCGGATCGAACATTTACCGTTTCAGCAGAAGGAAATGATAGAGATTTAAAAATTAAGGATTTCAAAAACGATCCCGATAATCCGCTTTTCCTGTAGCCAGCCCTAATGTCTGACGCTCGATACTGGCTGCAAATAGAGGAGTTTCGCCACGGTTGTGTTCTATGGAAATCGGTTGCCGTTGCGCTTTAAAAGTTTCAAATGGGATTCCTTGTTTTGCGAGTATTAACATCATTTCGTCGGTTGCGTGAGTTATTACCCGGTTCGTAAATTCCGTTTGTTTGTCGTTGATTGCTTTTACGGAAAGTTCCCATTGCACATGTATAACGACTCGTCCCGTAGGGGTGAATACATCCGAGAAAGATGTCAGAACGAGTCGGTGTGGCTTTGAAATTTCCTCCTGGTAATGTTGAACCATAGGGTTGCCGCCTATCACCTCAACATTGACTGACATTCGCCGCCCGTCGGCACCTATTCCTTTCGCTGCCGTGATATGTGCTGGCGAGCAGCTTTGATATTCTGCTTCTGTTAAACTAAATACCCATTCCGGAATATTTATTTTTTCGATCGGAGCGTTTATTATAGCGCTAAAACTCGAATCGACTATTTGATCTGCTATTTTCATATTGTACCCATGTCGTTTTTTATATTTTATCAGTGTGGTATCCAAAACGTTAACTTTCCATATTCAGGATATGAATCAGCTCATTTGATTTCAAGATAGCGTGAGCATACGTTGGACCATTAATTTCGTGAGCGGCGTGCATATTCTCCCATGAGTATGCAGCAGTACCATCCGTTACCAGTGTAACATGATACCCTAGTTCCATCGCCATGCGGCCTGTGGCTTCGATACAGGAATTTGCCAACATACCAATGAGGATTATTCGGTCAATATCATGCTGTTTCAGTTGAAAGTCAAGGTCAGTATTTACAAATCCATTTTGTGACCAATGCTCTTTAATAATAATATCATCTGGCGTAGGTAAGAAATCCTGATGAAATTCTCCTCCCCACGATCCCTTTGCAAAAAGCTGCCGCTCATTAGTCGAAAGTTGCGTAGCTGTTGGGTACTTCCAATGCCTATAATCATTGGGTTCGGCATGATGATGGGGGACATATAGGATCTGTATACCCAACGTTCGTGCGGTATTTATTATGGCTGACATATTATCCAGCAGATTGATCTTTTCAATCACTGCTTTTGATTTGAAATAAGATTTGCCATCAGGATGCAAGAAATCATTATACGGATCCACGATAAGTATGCCCGTTCTCCTGTAGTCGTATCTGCCATATCTGGCAAAGCCGTCAATTGTATGTTGATTCATGTGCTTCGTTCCTTATATTTGATCAGCTGTATCTGTCATCATCTTATTTACGATTAACCATTGGCCATCGATGTTGTGAAATGAAAGGTAGTCATGATAGTAAAAGTCGTACATTTTCACTTTCACTTCAGCAATAGCAATCGAGTTGACGGTAGAAATCTTGAGGATTTCGCTACGGAACGGCTTGCCCGAATCCTTCGGACTTTGTCGGTGTGCGACCCCATCAAGATACTCTGCAAGATTTTTTGCGTAAGGCTGACCTTTCACATCCCCAAAGAGCAGTGCGCCAGGATGATAAGCAGTGCTTAATAAAGCAACATTACCTTCGTAAATCCCTTTGAAATACCGATTTTCCAATACATCGGAAATAGCGGCTATTTTTTCTTTTTGCGTTTCCATTTTAATTTTGTTTTGAGCTTTGCTGCCCCAACAAATGCAGGACAGCAAAACGATTAATTGTATGTTTTTCATCTTATTTTAAATTGTGACCAGCACCCATGCCGCCATCGACATTGATAATAGCCCCGTTAATGAAATTACTTTTGGCAACGGTGTAAATCATCTCTGCAACGTCCTGCACTTCGCCCACACGGTTCACAAGATGTATGCCCGCCATTTTATCGCTGCTGTCACCGTGCATTGGAGTACGTATCACACCGGGCGCAATTGTATTTACCCGTATATTCCGGCTGCCAAATTCGGCAGCTAATTGGATTGTTAGTGCATGGATGGCCCCTTTGCTTGCTACGGGGGCGGAAGCCGGAGCGCCACCTAACCCATAATATACCAGCGGTGTACCAATGTTGATAATCACGCCTCCCTGCTGTTTCAGCATTTGCGGAACAACGGCCTGCGAAGTGAAAAACGTTCCTTTCAGGTTGGTGTCCAAAAACTTGTCAAGATATGCCTCGTCCACTTCAAGAAAAGGCTTGTTGTCAAAAATCCCGGCATTGTTTATCAGTACGTCAATGCTGCCAAACTTTTCCAAAGCAACGTCGGCCAACCGTGCTCCGGTCTTTTTGTCCTTTACGTTGCCTGCCACCATTGCGAGATTGTTACCGCCGCCTAATTGCTGGTACACACGCTCCAATTTTTCCGGTGTGGTGGAATTAATGACTACATTATCGCCCTTTTCCAAAAAATATTTGGCCACCCCTTCACCGATACCAGATGATGCTCCGGTTACAATAATTGTCTGTTTGCTCATAATCTTATTTTTTATCGGCAGTAATGCCTTTTTCACGTAATACGGAGGCCTGTTCTCCAGCATAGCCCCAATCGTCCAATTCAACTTCCTGTATAACGATATGGGTCAGGTGCGGATCTTTGTTCAGCGTATTTGTAATAAGGTCGGTAACGCCTTTTATCAATTGCTGTTTTTGCTCACGGGTAACGCCCTCCTTTGTGATTTCAATTTTTACGAATGGCATGACAATAAGATTTATGCGTGAGCAGCTTCTTCCACTGCTTTTGCGGTTAATAATACATTCAGCTCAAAATCATTGTAAATGAGTGTATCGCCGAGGTTCTGGAAGAAATTACCGGAACGGAACTTGATCCCGTATTTGGTACGGTCAATGACGATTTTACCCGTTGCCGTAAACGTGTCGTCATTAATGGTAGCCTTAATGTCGAATACCACCGGATTTGTAATGCCTTTGATGGTAAGATCCCCCTCAACCTGGTCACCTTGTACAGACGTGATGGTGAAGTAGGCTTCGGGGTGCTGGTCGATACCAAAGAAATCATCAGAAGCCAGGTGACCTGCAAATTGTGCATTGGTCGCAGGGTCTGTGATGTCCAATATTTTGATAGATGTTGTATCTACCACAAATCTTCCTCCTTTGATCTGACCTTCAGATACAGTGATTTCTCCATCTTTCAGATTGATGGTTCCGTTGTGTGCTCCGGTTACTTTTTTACCTACCCAGTCGATGTTGCTCTGTGCAGTTACGATGTTGAATTTTTGTGTTCTCATTTTTTTAAATTTTTATTGTTTTAAAATTCTACAACAAAGTAACGATGTAATCAGGGGGCAGTTACGTGACCTACATCACATTCTCTAAAAGTCAAAAAAGTTGGAGCAAATTGGAGGTACTATCTCATTGCGTCAAAATGTGCATTCGTGCCTTCGACAAGTGATCGCATCAAGGCGGATGCCTTTTTGTGCTTCAACAGGGGCGCAATCTGTCCGCCCCAAAAAAACACCATGTCCGACTTTTGTTGCTCTATGGCTGCTTTTCGCAATGAAGACATTAATGTAGTTTGCAAGGGGAATGGCAAAATAGACTGCTCATTTCCCACCAAGTTTTTTGTGATCGGTGTGCTGATCCCTCTGCCCAATCTACCGGTATAGGCTCTTGATAAGGTCGTATATTTTGCTTTATCCGAAAACAGCATTTCCCTGTGGGCTGGCAGAGCACCAGATTCGTCACAGGCTAAAAAAGCCGTACCTATCTGTGCTGCATCAGCACCTAACGTCAGTGCCGCTGCGATGCCTTTGCCATCAGCAATACCTCCCGCAGCTATTACAGGCACTTTCACTTTTTCGCTGATTAGTTGCAGCAGTACGAATGTTCCGGTCGTGGATGATTCCGCCGAAGCCATAAAAGACGGGCGATGACCGCCTGCCTCAAACCCGGAAGCAATAATGGCATCCACGCCTGAGCGTTCCAATGCCATAGCTTCATCCAGCGTTGTCGCTGCACCTACCGTTACAATGCCTCTTTTTTTACATTCTTCCATCACGTCAGCGGGCAAAGTACCAAACACGAAACTGAACACCTTTGGGCGAATATCCAGCACGACGGCTAATTGATTTTCAAACCGGGTCTTAAAAGGAGCGGGTTTTTCGGGAAAGGGAATGTTCAGTTCTTCAAAATAAGGGCTGAAAGCCTTTTTTGCACGTTCGTACTGCTCATCCGTTGCCAGCCCGCCGGGCGCATCGGTTTCAGATACCCATAGATTAAGATTGTAAGGTTTGCCGGTGGCTGCTTTTATCTTGCTGTCAATACCAATAATTTCATCCGGGCTTAATGTATAAGCACCATAACCGCCCAAACCGCCCATATTGGAAACGGCTGCTACCAATTCAACAGACGAAAGGTTGCCGCCAAAGGGCCCCTGCAATATTGGATAATCAATACCTATTAACCTGGTAATTTTTGTATCGTTCCACATGATATTTCTTTTTTAATCACACCGTCAAAGGTGGTAATGAACAGAACAAAAATTACGTGACTTACATCACATTCTTGTGTGAATTGTAAAGACGGCTTAGTGTTTCTCTTGATACGCCCAAATAAGCAGCAATCAGGTGTTTGGGAACGAGGTTGTATAATTGCGGGTACATACGAAGCAATTCCTCATACCTGGTTTTGGCGTTATTGTTCATAAAGGAAAGCAAGCGTTTTTGGGATGCGACATAGCCACCATTGGTACGCCAGCGAAAAAAATGTTCCATTTGGTGTATTTCGCTGCAGATTTTTTCCCGGTCTTCATTGGAAAGAGCGAGCAGCTCAACATCGGTAATACAGTCCAGATTGACCGTAGCTTTGGTCTGTGCGTACAAAGCATTGTAATCAGATGCCCACCATGTGGGCATCGAAAATTGCAGAATGTACATCTTTACATCATCATTGATGTAAAATGTTTTTAAGCATCCTGAAACGACAAAATACTCGCAATTTACTTTATCACCCTCCCGTATGACCATCTGTCCTTTGCTAAAAGAAAGTGGCTTAAAATGCTCAAAGACATAATCAAATTCCTCCGGGGTAAGCGACGCCCGTTTTGCTATATGTTCTCTTAAAAGTTCTTTTGCATCCATAGTATAAAACTGAATTAAACCTTACCCATGCTGTCAATTCCTTGTTGTCGAGTTGTTGGCATATTTTGCTTTTTCCGCTCAGATGTTATTACCAAATATACCCATAAATTGACCTCTCGTCAAAAAACTGGAGCATTTAAAAGTAGGGAATCCGGTTATGAATTACTAATTTTAAAAGGGAGGAAAACCGATGAAAAAATCAAAGTTTACCGAAGCACAGATCGCCTTTGCGGTCAGAACAGTTCTAGACAGGTATGCGTGTGGAGGAGGTTTACAGAAAAATGAGCATCAGCGAGGCTACGTATGAGAATTTTTATATATTGTCTTGTATTTTATTTTGTTTCTGCGCAAACTGTCAAGGCGCAAAATAATAATAATAATATAGATATAACCGCTAATAAAATCGTACGAGAAGCTGCTCGCTCAATTTTTAAGAATGAAGTTATTGATTCTATTACCATTGAATTAAAGAACGATTCTCCAATTTTTATTCACATATATAAAAATCACTCAAGTGATAACAAGGACAGGTATGAGGGATATGATCTGAACTTTTTAGGAGACGAGTATATATTGAAAAAGAGATATCCTAGCGTATTGACCTTTGTGAAGGAATACAAACTTATAGTAGCAAAGACTACAGGTGAAACTGGTAAAGATTACGTATTAATTCATGTATTGAAGTCGGGTATTAGCTATTCCGATGGATCAGGGCCATTGCCTAGTTATGCATTTGTTCATAAGGGAAAACTTAGAGAAAGGCTTCAACGTGCCTACGATATAAGTTCTTTATCATCATATAATTCAGTTGTTATTGTTCAAGGCATCGTTGAGAGGGATCGGACATTAGGAGACATCGAATTAATTGATGGGAAATCAGGTGTATTCTATGATTTTGTAAAAAGCGAACTTAAGAAAAGTGCAAAAGCCGGTATATGGTTCCCGATGACAGTTGGCGGAAGGCCATTCAGAGGTCTTATTGACATCTTTGTATGCGTAGATTCAAATGGTATAATCTCTGTGGATGCCACAGGAAGAGGAAGGCGTCTTCAGGTTACTGACACAAATAAAAGCGCAAAAATCTATTTTTAATGAATGTAGAAGTACCAACAAAGAAGGAAAAGAATAAAAAGTCTCCAATTACTAGATTTGATGTGTTAGCATCTCCTAAATGAAATTTTATATAAAAAATTCTATATTGGAAAAACATAATAGCTGCAATAATCCCCATTCAATACATTGGCGAATAAATTCACCCGCACTTTTTGATCCCGTTTTCCTGTATAGATTTTTCCGATGGGTCCGTACGGTATCGGGCGAGATATAAAGCCTGTCTGCAATCTGCGGACTCGAATAGCCGCCCGCTATCAGAGGCAATATTTCCATTTCGCGCTTTGAAAATGGGGGAATATCATTATTTAGTAGTTGCTGAGATAGGTCAATCTGACAATAATCGGTACGCGGACCAATACCGGTAACGAGGACGATTTTATTGTTAGTCTTGGTGATGTGCTGTACATCGGTATGTATATTCAATGCAGATGTCAGACGTCCCAAATCATCTTTGGCCAAATGTATGGCTTGATGATGAAATAGATGATAGTTACCATTGGCAACACGCATGCGGAAACAATATGACGTTTTCAGAAACAGCTGGTGTTCGAATCCAATTTCCCTCATTTTGACTAATGTGGCTTCCTCTGCTTTTAGGACAAACTCCAGATCATCCGGATGTATCTGGTCTATAATCTCTTTTAATGTTGTTGGTTGAGTAGCCAACCCATGAATACTTGTGATCAGTCCTGAAACTTGTGAAATCGAATAGTCTGCTATGTTTATCACATAATGGTAATAGGGACCTACTGTCAAGAGATCCGACAGGTGATTCACGGTACTATATGATTTTTCAGATCGAAAATTATTTGACAGTGCTTCGGGATAACTTTCCCAAAGGTCAGCAAGCAGGTGACGATGTTTCTTTTGTTCCATAAAATAACATAACAATAGGATAATCTAAATATCGACTTGGGTCAATACGATAAGGTAAAATGTCGGCTAAGAATAGCGTAATATACAACAAATTTCGATTTTGTACAAAAGGTATATGCCTTCAAGTATAGCTGTGCATTAAAATACCCTATTTGGGGTATTTATCAATCCGGTTCTTTACTTTATTTTAGAAGTTGATAGAACACGAATTATTCAATGACTCAGGAACGATTTAATGACCAAAATAAAAGGCTCGCCGATTTCCGTACCGAGGTGCTTGTCGTCTGTCCATCATGCGCTAGGCAGGCGGTGGCAAGTGTGGATTATGCAAGCAAAAAGTCACGGTTGCTGTGCCCGTCATGCGGTTACAACAAAAATAAAACAACAGAGACACGTATGTTTGGTATTAAAGGACATATTGAAACGGCGGCACATACATATTTTAGCGCTACATTGTGGCTGGTACATCCCTTTAAAAATGACGTAGTCTGGGCCTATAATTATGCGCATCTCGATTATTTAGAAAGTTATATTTCGGCCACCTTGCGGGAACATAAAGATCGGAGCCATTTTACACTGCTCGAAAAGTTGCCCAAATTTTATCACGATGCCAAAAATCGAGCTGCATTGTTGAAATTGATCAATAAGATGCGGAAACGTTCACTCTAATCTTGGGTTTATGGAACGACTGTATGTAATTTTCTTTTTATCATTATTTGGATGGGTTCATTTCGCTTCAGCCCAAACGGCTCAGCCAAAAGATAGTCTCCTGTTGGCAAAGACCTATCTGCTCGATATTCAGAAATTCCTATCTAAGAAGCGGGAAAGGCAACAAAAGATCGTTATGCTTGACAGCTTAATCAACGAAGGGAAAGCGTTGGACAAGGTATTCCACCGAGGTCAATTATCTAAGCTTTCACGCTCATTTCATTTTATACTGCAGTCGTTGGCACTCTACAAGTCTGATCTCAAAACTGCTGCAGATAGCCCTATAGAAATGCAGTATCTTGATGAAAATATCCCCATGCTAATAAAACAGATTGATAATTTTCGTGCTTCTGGGCGATAGGTATTCAGTTCGCTATCTATCTCCAATCTCTTCCAAATAAAACTACTGCATCGCAACAGATATTTTAAAAATACCCCATTTGGGGTATTTACCCGTGCGTATCAAATATGGAACTTAGTAGTACTGTATTAACTAAAAAATTGATTATGAAAACTATTGCAATGTGCATCTTCTTGTTTATGGGCTTTGTAGCGAAGAGCCATGCACAGAAGAAGGAAGAAACAGTCTACGCTTTTTGTTATTCCTATAAAACTGGGGATAAATTGTTCTATGTCTCTAATATTGTAAACGGTGTTATAAATAGTGATATCTATTACGATGTAAATCGTGATGATTTGCAGCTTCAGTGGACTGCAAAGCTAAAGACGGTCGTCAATGATTATTACAATTGGGCAAATGCTTATGGAGGCTTTCATGGCAGCACACGTACGGATGGCTATGACAAAATTGATGAAGAACGTACAGAGATCATAGGCAAATTTAAGCAAGAAGGGTATACAATTCGCTATGTGAATACTTTTTCTTTTCGAAAAAGTAGAAAAGAAGAGGACCATTGAAAAATAACAGATGAAAACATTATTAACATCAATATATTTTATTGTATTTCTAGGATTTACAATGCAGAGCCAAGCGCAGACTAAAGAAGAGACGATAGGTTGGTTGAAAGAAAAATTATCAAATAATATAATGGGTAGACATAATGATCCAGAGCGATTTACTGAAATTAGATTGATGAGTGTGGATGAGTATAAAATTGTGTTTGTTTTTAAATTTAAAAACTATGCTAACGAAATGAAGAACATGAAGGAAGTCCTTCCAGTATCAATTTCCAGTATTGATGAGAATGGACACTTTAAATATAGTGATAAAGTTTGTCAAACCACATATGATGGAAATACGAAATTCGAAAATATGAGTTGGCTTACCATAGCACCATTAGAAGAGAATATTCGTGCTCGTATTGAAAAAGCATTGAAGCATTTGACAAGTATTCGTCCCAAAATTCAAGAAACCTTTTAACCATTTAAAAACATTATAGTTATGAAAAATCCAATTAAGATCCTAGCAATGTTGGGAATGGGTGTGTTCCTCCTAATTGGATGCTCCATTTTTCAAGGCGGTGGCATGACACATCGCAATGCTAATACGTCTTCCACTATGATAAGAGCATCAAGGTATGAAGACGGCAATACAGTATTCAATTCTTTCTATGATGCCTCTAAACGCAGTACAGTAATTGTCGCCAATGATCAAAATTATACTGTACTTGCAGAAAATACACCTGACGCTATTTTTAGCAAGGCTTTAGAGATTGTAGCCAATGCTGATGTGAATAATAAAGTTAATGCCAGTGCTACGATAGATATCGCTAAAACTGCTATGCAACTTAATAAAAAATCTACTACCAATATCTTTTCCGCTGATGCACTGTACCGCCTTAACGAAATGTACATCAATACCCTAAATATCGATAGTATTAGAGAAGACAAAACGGGCAAGTCAATCGGTTTCCCTGGACAGATTTTAAATGCGGAAATGTACCAAAAACTATTTATAACAATTTTATGCAAAGCCGCAGAGATATCTAAAACAGAAGCCGAAATAGCCAATAAACAAAACTTTGCAGATATTAACGCATCTTTAGATAAACTAACAACTCAAATAACGGCAAGCAAAAGCAAAATAGATAGCGCCAGCAGACGCTTAGATAGAATGAGTCATGTGGCAGATAGTACAAATAAAGCAATCAATGACCGACTTAAAAAATTAGAGGATAATAATTAATTCAAATTGATTAAAGAGAGTAAAAAAGGTTATTAATGTTTTGGCACTAAAGTAAATTTTCGGTCCACATAAACCTATTTCCTTGTGAAAATTTTGTTTTACAAAAAAATAAATTCTATTCTCCGCCTTATTTTTCAGTGTAACTTTTAATAATGATAGAAACCAGATCATTATTCATCAATTTAAAATCTAATAAAATGAAACATCTAAAATTAATTTTATGCATAATCACTTTTCTTTTTTCTTCCTGCAAAAAGGAACAATGTGTGACTTGCATTGCGGAATCAAGCGATGGAAAAATAATTGAAACACGTATGGCCTGCGATAAAAATGACAGCTACCTTAAAGGTTTTATCGATGGATTCAAAGACAGACATCGCGAAAATAAAGAAGACGAAATTAATGTTCAATGTACTTACAATAAATAAGATGAAAAAACTATTAATACCTTTCACTTTGTTTCTTGGATTAGGAACAGTGAATGCACAAGCTAAAAAAGCAGTTGCAAAGTCCGCAGTTACAAAAGAACAACCAACAGGAACTGTTAAAGAGGAATCTTCTACTCAGGTTAAAGGACCAACAAAAGAAGAGACAATAGCATATATTAAAAATGAATTGAATACTGGATCTGCAATATACCATGTCGTGTACCCAGAGAGCGGAAGAAATGGAGTCCTGAATCCGAAAAGGATAGTCAAAATTTTTATTAAAGGTATTTCTTTTGACAACTGTGAACTTATATTTAATATTGAAACAAAAATTTCAGAACGATATAGTGATATTAGGTGGCGTGAATATGAACAAGACTTTCAAAAAGATGTAACTATAAAAATACCTTTAAATAAAATAGAATCTATTGAAAAAGGAACTATTACAGATGAAAAAGCTGGTGTGGATACGGATTTTATAGAATTTAAGGTAAGTAAGGGAGAAAATTTAATTTATCATTCGCGGGAGAACCTTACATTTTCAAAATACTCATTGGATATAAATGCTTTTAATGTAGACAAGCTAACGAAAGCCTTTAATCACCTCCGCAAACTTTGCGGTGCACCAGAACCTATTTCTTTTGATTAAAATAAATAATACCATGAAAATAATACTCATACTTTTCGCATTAGTCCTAGGGATAGGCGCGACGAAAGCACAGACCGCAGAGCAAACAATTGAATGGCTCCAAGCAAAAGTACCCCCATTGCAAAGGGAAAGTGATTTTGGGGCAGCCATTAAATTTAAAGATGAATTCTGCGAAGCAGCCTCTTCTATAACTACCTCTTTTCCAAAGATGGTTGTCGAAGTTCATGTATTTAAGTATTCCACCATAAAAAGTATATCCTATCTCCAAAAGGAGCTTGGAGGTAAATTAAGTTATAAAATAATTGTTACTGGTAATTTTCAAGCAAACAAAATTGGTTTTAACAACGAGGTTACAGAAACAAAAAACGTTGAAACAACAGATTTCGTCTTCAATGCTAGTGTAGAAAAAGAAGAGATCTTACGGATTGTTAAGGCTTTAAAACATTTGGCCACGCTAAAGGGAGCTAAACTTATCAATGATAATTTATTCTAGCAATAGAAGTGCAATCAGTTATTTTTTGCTCTTGCTTATGCGATACATCACCCTATTATACCTATTGTTATCCTTCCTGAGTCTATCCGCTCAGGAAAAGGTAATACTCTACAAAGGAAAGAAAGCCAGCACTAGCCCCATTGTTGAAAAGCGGGATAGCACAGGGCTAGATCCTTTCAAGGTAGCCCAACGGGTGGAACTAGTATTCTATACGAGCAGTCGTATGTCCTGGAAGAATAGCGCAGGAAAAAATCTCGAAGAACTACTGTCCGATGGTCGGTTAAATATCCCAACTGATAGTATTGCCGGACGGGTAGAGCTCGACCCCACTCAACGTGCAGATTGGCAATATACCCTCTATCAAAGACAACTCTGTGAGGAACTGATGGTTGCTGGATGTTATGAACCACGGCACCTGCTTGTCTTTTACGCAAAGGATAACCATCCATTTGCTCATATCGAAATCTGTGTCAGCTGTGCAGGCGCTTGGATTAGCGACAACCTGCGTTCCTTTGTCGTTTGCCCTGCACGAATGGCCGCCCTCGCAAGTATGATAGCTCAAATTGAAACAGAAAATGACATCCAAGTCGTAAAATACTCAACGAGAAATAACAAACAAGTAAAGATAGAAACCGACCACCATTCGAGTTCTACAATATGATAAAACTTTCGACCTATGAAAGACAAAGAGAACCAGCTTGTAACTTCATGGGACAATTATCCCGAGATCTTTTCTCCCGAAAAGGGTATAGCTCATCAGCTCAGTTTAGTTGACCTCATAGCAGATTTCCTTTTCACAGGTAATTACTATTACTATATCATCGATATCGTCGGGCAAACCCTTTCAGACCAACATGTGAATATCCTCAAAACACACGGTCTAACAGACTTGCCCGAAACCCTGCAGGAAATCATCGATCTCGTTCATCCGGATGATATTGAATTTGTCATCCGGGCAGAGGAAGCGGCACATCGGCACATTCTCAGTATTGGCATGCAACATATTCAAACACTCAAATGCTGTTATTGCTTCCGTATGCGTGTGGCAGACGGCACGTACCGTCTGTTTCATCACCAGTCCATTTCTATTGTAGTGGACAGTAAATTTCGTATCGTCAAAAGCCTCAATATTCATACGGACATTGAACACATCACCAGTGTAAATAATCATATCGTTACGGTAATGGGCATCCGAGGCAATAATGAATTCCATCAAATGGTTATAAGCGACAATAAAATGCTTACTACTCCGGATGTTAAACTTACAATACGAGAGCGTGAAATTTTACATTATATTGCTAAAGGATATTCGAGTGAAAAAATTGCTGAAACATTAGACATAACAACCAATACCTGCCGGACACATCGCAAAAATCTATTTCGGAAAATAGGTTGTCATAGTGTCGCAAGCTTGATTAAAAAATCAACTGATTTAGGACTATTATAAAAGTGGCGGAATGATAAGCAAATATTGCTTTGAAAAACCTCCTAATAATATTTTTTGGATCGTAAGCTTTGTAATATTCGAGTAAGCACTTGCCTCTAAAAGGTATAATTAATTGAATTGATTTTCTATAATTTTCCCTTATTGTTTTATGGTAATGATTTATTCATAGCGACATTCCTGCGTTGCCTAGTTTGCGTTTTGAAACAGAATCTGTAAAGCCGATGGATAGCTTATATCCTAAAAATCCAACTTCTATTGGCCAGCATATAAGAAAGAAAAGGATGGAGTTGATCCAAGTACAGTGTTGGGATGGGAGAAGGGACGCGGACAACAGAACAACTGTATTTAAAAAAGGAGACAACTTTATTGAAGTGTCTCCTTAAGTGGAGCACCAGAGTTCAAAAGAACCTTTAGTGCCTTTATTACAGTTTATTAAGATGATAAAAATGGGCAAATAGAATTATTTAAGTTTTTCTAAATCTATTCTTTTATATCTATAGTCATGCAATTTTTACAATAATCTGTTGAGGGAGTGAAATCTACAATTGCATTAGTATTGTAAGATCCTGTATTGGAAAGTCGAACTCGCATTGGTTTTTGATTTTTACCGGGTACTGCATAAACAGCCGAAACGCTATAGCGGCCAATGGGCACTTCCAACATTTGACTAGCAGGGACTGCTATTACTAACTTGCTACCTTTGCTTCCATCAATCAGCGGTCCTTGTGGCGTTAATGTAAGAATAACATTGGTGAAGTCGTAGAATTCGCCCGGTTCTGAACCGACAGTAACCAAACCGCCGTAAATACCCGTTGATCTACCCACCTGTTCTCCCGTTAATTTCCATGTGAAATTTCGTGTAATTTCTTTTGTAGGAAGAAAGTCTTCTGTTGACTCTGGATGAAGATCCATTCTATATTTTTTACCATTATATTCCTTTTCAATGGAAGCGTAAGCGTACCAGGCATCATTATCCGGCCCAGCTAATTTTCGTTGATAAGTGCCGTCAGCAGAGGTTGTGACAACATTATTTTCATTATACCAGATCACGCTAGATATAACTATTTTCGCTCCTGCTACCGGCCTTCCATCGGATGTCAGTACTTTACCTTTTACGGATCCTAGGCTCTCCTGTGGAGTGTTCACTTCAGACTTGCTGCAGCTTAATCCTATTATTGATATAAGCATTACCAACGAAATGTTCAATTTTCTTTTCATCTTTTAAATATTATATTCCCTAAATAATTTATCCTGTCCTACTTTTTTAGTTTTTTCGGTATCTAAATCGAGCATGTTGCTTTAGGATACAACAAAATTCTTTGTAATAGCTCATGAAAGCTATTTTCAACGATAGATAGCGGCTTTTGGTAGACGTATGACTAAATTTTGCTTTCAAAAGTTATTAAAGAGGCTTCAATTTTCTAAGAACGATGTTGGGCATCAATGTCCTTAATTAGAAAATCTTTACGGTTTTATCGTGTAAAAATATCCCAGAATCAAAGTTGACCCTGGGAGTCTTAAATAAACGTTGGAAATATCCTCACGACATGTCCTCACATATGAAAATATGAAACTAGTATTACTAACTGTGGCAAATATCAGTTCTTGATAATTACAATTCCCTGTATTTCGATAAAAGGTATATTTCTGGCGACCAACAACCATATATTTATATATTTAGATGATCTGTAGTCTTAATTCATTTGGATTATATTTTTTTGATAACTGTCGCCCAAAGTTTACGCTCTGTCGATTTGGTTAGTAGTTGATTTCCAGAATGCTCATCATTGCAGCAAAAACTATTTTAAATCATGAAAATTAAAAATGTATTTGCTGCAATCATTCTGACATTAGTTGTTGTTAGCTGTGGAAAAGAAAAAGTTTCAGTGCCGAATAAGGACGAGACGCTGGTTCTCGAAACCGGTTCAAAGGCAATATGGAGGGGATTTCTGGAAACGGGTTATTTCAATGAAGGCACCATTGGATTGAAAAGTGAAAATCTTGCTATTGAAGGCGATAAAATCACAGCTGGTGAAATCAGTATTTCCGTCGAATCAATTCTAGTGACCAATGATATGCCCCAAGAAAGTAAAAATGAACTACGAAACCATTTACAGACAGTAGACTTTTTTAATTTGGCTAAATTCCCATTTGTGACTTATTCCATCAGTTCAGCAGAGAAAACCGGGAAGGTAGATGCTAGTGGAAACAATTATCTGATCAAAGGAAGTATGAAGCTACTGGGCAAGTCCTTTCCATTGGATATTCCGGCCAAAATCAATATGACCGATACCGATGTCAAAGTCATTGCGAAGTTTAAGTTTGACCGCACAAAATGGGGGATGACATTTGCTTCACAGCCCAATCTTCCGGCAAAGGATAAGATTAAAAACGATATCGAGGTTGATCTCGAATTAAGAGCAATCCGTTTTTAGGGAATCCTTTGACAAGCAAGCGCTCTCCGCTTGAGAATCCTAGGTATGATCTTAAGCCGATATTACAGATCGGCTTATTTTTTCCATTAACATATTAACCATCATGAAAGAAAAAATTATTTATTGTTGTGTCTGTTCATTTACAGCATTGTTCAGTATGTCAGTCAAAGCTCAAGTGATACAGGTTTCCGGACGGGTTACTTCAATTACCAACGGGGCACCAATTTCAGGGGTCACGATATCAATTCTAGGTTCGAAAGCCGTTTCCCAAACAGATGGGAATGGCCAATTTATCATCCGATCGCCTGTAAATGGTACTTTGCATTTTACGGCTATCGGCTTTCTTTCAAAAGATATTGCACTGAACGGCAATCAACCGTTAGAAGTGAAACTTCAGGAAAGGAGCCAGGAACTTGAGGAAGTTGTTATTGTGGCTTATGGAAAATCCTCCAGATCTGAACTAACTGGATCGGTTGCTACCATAGGGACCGGGGATCTTCAAAAGCGTACCGTCTCAAACATTACCAATGCTCTTGCAGGAATGGCGCCGGGAGTTTCAGTGAGTTCGGGAAACGGCCAGCCCGGGAGCAGCGCATCAATCCGCCTGCGGGGCATAGGATCTATCAGTGCTTCAAGTGAACCGCTACTGGTCGTCGATGGGGCCGCCTTTGACGGTTCAATCGGTGATATTAACGTCGACGATATCGAAAGTGTGTCTGTATTAAAGGATGCCACGTCGGCTGCCCTATATGGATCACGAGCGGGTAATGGGGTTATTATCATAACCACCAAAAAGGGCAAAGGAGCTTTGAAACTTGAAGCGGGGGTCAAACAGGGTTTTAGCCAGCGGGGAATCAAAGAATATGACCGTGTAGGACTGTATGACTATTATCCCGTTGTTTTTCAGGCGATGAAGAACTCCAAAATGTTCCCGAACTCAGGAACAGGCCTTTCGGAGCAGGAGGCTGCCCAATATGCCGTGGACAATGTTTTTAAAAGCTTGTTTTACAATCCTTTCAATGTACCCGATAATCAGATAGTCGATATCAGCGGAAAAATGAACCCCAATGCAGGATTGAAATATGATGATTTTGACTGGTATAAAGCTATCCAGCGAACCGGTAAACGTAAAGAAGCGAATATTAGTCTTTCAGGAAGCAACGAAAAGACAAACTATTTCAGTTCGCTTGGATATCTCGATGAAGAAGGCTATCTCTTGAATTCTGATTTTCGGCGCTTCAGTGGACGGATGAGTATTGATTCAAAGGTAAAGAACTGGCTCCGTCTGGGCGTCAACATGTATGGTACAGGATCGGTGGGAAAATTGGCATTGGACGCAGGAAGCAGTTCGGGCAATGCAAATGCAATTGCCAATCCTTTTAATTTTATCAGGGGAATAGGGCCGATTTATCCGATACATGCTTTTGACCCTGTCACAGGTGAGCCGATTATCGATTCCAAAACGGGCAAGCAATATTATGACTATGGTCTCCATCCCGGTGCGATAAACAGGCCCAACGCGGCGAGCCCCGGAAGAAATGTGATCTATGAAACCATGCTGAACCATCGTGACAACACAAGATTTTTATTGGGCGGGAGAGCGTATGCCGATATAACATTTCTAAAGTATTTTACTTTTACTCCCTCGGTAAGTGTGGATATCTCCAACCGTAATTTTGATTATACGTACAACAATATCGTTGGGGACGGCGTATCTTATACTGGATTGAGCTCAGCGACTAATTCTATGATTAGGTCCTATACCTTTAATCAGATACTTTCTTACAAAAGGAGTTTTGGAGCCCATAATCTTTCGCTTCTGGCTGGGCATGAGAATTATGACTATCGCTATAAGGACAGGAATGCCATCAAGACCGGTCAAATTGTCGAAGGTATTCCTGAGCTGATAAACTATGTGTCAAATTATTTTATCGATGGACGCATAAATAGTAACCGGCTGGAGTCTTACTTCGCAAAAGCATCTTATAACTATCATGACCGCTATTTTATAGATGCATCGGTGAGACGGGACGGTTCTTCGATTTTTAATCCCGAACATCGTTGGGGAACATTTTTTTCAGTTGGGGGAGCCTGGATGATTTCGAAAGAACAATTTATTGCCGGTCATGATTGGATCAATGAGCTAAAACTTAGAACCTCCTATGGGCAGGTGGGGAACAATAGATTGCTTGACAAGAGTGGCAACCAGATATTCTTTGGGCACCCGGGCCTATATAATTTAGGCTTTAGCAACGGTTCTTTTCCAGGTACCCTGCTCTACAGTTTACCTAATCCGGATCTTACCTGGGAAATTTCTAATTCGTTCAATATCGGGGTAGATTTTGCCCTCTTCTCCAATAGAGTGCGGGGAGCTCTTGAATATTATCGCCGTGGATCGGACCAGCTTTTAATGTCTGTGCCCCGCCCGTTGTCTTCAGCAGTAAGTTTTGAGTATCGGAATGTGGGTTCTATGTACAATCGCGGCTGGGAACTTTCACTTGCAGCTGATATTGTAAAAAGCAAGGATTTTAGATGGACGCTTACCAATAATCTGTCGACTTTCAAAAATGAAATCACAAAGATGCCAAGAGAAACGCCCGTGATCACTTCAGGAAGTAAAAGATGGCAGGTGGGTAAGGATTTTTATGCTTTTTGGTTAAGGCAATACGCAGGTGTGGATCCTACAGATGGAGCTGCCCTATATCTACCAGCCGAAGGAACAACCGAGGACGCCATACGCACCGTCGATGGACAAAAATATGTGACGAATTCAAATTTAGCCATGTTCAATTACTCAGGTAGCGCAATACCTAAATGGTCAGGCTCCGTGCAGAACGATTTTGAATATAGGGGAGTGGGGCTGTCGTTTCTAATGACCTATCAATTGGGAGGAAAGGTGTATGATAGCCAATATGCAGCACTCATGAATACAAGTTCTTACGGAAAATCTTATCATGCCGACGCACTTGATGCATGGACAACGACAAACAAAGGGAGTCGTATTCCAAGGCTTGATCAGGGGAATAGTGCGAATATTAATGCCGCTTCGACGCGATGGCTCATAGATGCATCTTACCTGAGTATCAGGAATGTCAATCTTTATTATCGTCTCCCTGGCCGGTGGTTAGACAAGGTCGGTCTGGATGCTGCTAGGATAACAGCAAGCGGTGAAAACCTGCAGTTGTTCTCCAAACGTCAGGGACTTAATCCGACAGAGCAGTTTGATGGTACCAATTCAACAACTTACCTGCCTACAAGGATCTGGTCATTGGGATTAAATGCATCATTTTAAAAAGTACACTTATGAAAAAGATAACACGATTTGTTTTTGTTGCCAATCTGGTCGTTTTTTTGGTTGGTTGCAGTAAAGATTATCTGAATACTTTGCCTACAGACAGAGTTTCTGCCGATGAGATATTCAGTTCCCTAGGGAATGCGACGACAGCTGTGAATGGCATTTATCGCTTTATGTTCGAAAGAACAACTCTTGTAGCCGGCAATACCCAAAATAAACCCGGAGTAGGGGGCATCATGCTGGCCATGGACTTTATGGGGGAGGATCTTGGGATCGGTGCTTCCACTTGGTACACCGCCACAGGTGAAGGGAACTGGGTTGGCCACCGCAATGAAAGCCATGAACTGATGGAATATGATTACCGCACTTTCTATAAAATTATTGGCGATGCAAACTTTATTCTGGACAATGTAGGCAAAGTAAATGCGAATGAAGAAGAGCGAAATGTATTACGGTCGCAGGCGCTTACTTTACGTGCCTATGCATATAGCTTTTTAGTACAATTGTACGGTAAAAGATATGATTCATCTGCTAGTCCCAATAACCAGCTTGGCGTACCTCTTGTTTTAAAGTCCAGTGACGTTGCTTTACCCAGGGCAACTGTTGAAGAAGTATATGCCGCGATCGTGAAAGATCTTGACGATGCAATAGCTTTAAAGGTTTCGGACCGGAAGAATAAATCCCAGGTAAATTTGGACGTCGCTATTGGACTTCGTGCAAGAGTTGCATTAACTATGCAGGATTATGAGAATGCAATCTTATATGCAAAAAAACTAATAGACCTACCTGATTATAAACTTATGACGGCATCTGAATACCTCAAAGGATTTAATGATGCCAATGCACTGAGTGAATTTATCTGGGCTTCGATGCCAACTGCCGACCAGGATGCTGTATTTGCGTCCTATTTCTCACAGATTGCTTATAATGCAAATACAACCTTTATGCGGGGAAACCCAAAACGGATTAATGCTAAGCTCTATGATAAAATTTCTGCTACCGATGTTCGTAAAAGTATCTGGGAGCCCAATCCCACAGCAGCAAATTTTCCGCTTCCAACGCCAAGTTTTACAAGGCAGCCTTATATGTCCCGTAAATTCTCCATTAAAGCTGCTGGTGGTACATTGGGTGATGTACCTTTGATGCGGCTTTCGGAAATGTACCTCATTGCAGCTGAAGCTTATATTGAACGGGATCAGGACAAGCTTGCACAGGATATCCTCTTTGAATTTATGAAGGTCAGGGATCCTGAAGCAATCCGTTCAACTAAAAGGGGCGATGCCTTAAAAGAGGAAATTTGGATTCAGCGGCGCATAGAATTATGGGGAGAAGGCTTCCGGTTCCTCGATCTTAAACGGTTGAACCAGCCACTCAACCGTACAGTTGTGCCCAACTATGTGAGTGGCTCCGTAAATGGTCTTATGGAAGTGCCTGCTGGTGATAAACGGTGGGAATTTCTCTTCCCGCGTGCAGAGCTGGATGCCAATCCCAATCTCGTCCAAAATGGCAGATAGGTTATAGCTAATATGCGAACTTCGGCAGTTTAGGGGCATCAGAAGGACTTAGGATTCCTTTTGATGCCCTCTTTTCATAGGTTTAGAGAATATCCTGTCGACGATGGAATGGCAGAAATTCGGTTTATTTCTTCTGACTGGAAACTAAGTGCTTCTGTCGATAGAAGATCGCTGTCGGTCTGTTGTTATTTAACTGGGTAAGATTTTGAAATAGCTTTGTCCTATAACAAAAAGGAGCAATTATGAAAAAATTATTGTGTGTATGCCTGGTATCATTATCTCTGCTGTTTTCAAATCGTCTGTATGCGAAGCCAGATTCTTCTATTGCGGGCAGCGAGCGGATTTTTGCTGAAACTGCGCGACTACAGGGAATTAAGTCAGCCTTTCAGAAATACATGTCCCCAAAGGGGTACATCGTTGTTGGAAATACCATCACAAATGCCTTATCTTATTACGAACGCATTCCAAATGATACGACTGACCTCTTATGGTGGCGGCCAGTAATGGCTTTTATTAACAAAGAGAATGATTTTGGGTTCGCAACAGGTCCGTTCCGCTATTTCAGGAAAAAAAACGGGGTTGCAACTGGCTCCGGTTATACATTCTCTATTTGGGAGAAGAACAGCGATGGATTATTCAAGATTTTGTTTGATGGCGGGGTGAATTCAGGCCATATTCCTGACAGTGTGATCGCCAGCGCTGGAGATCACACTGTCAGCGAATTCAATTTCGGATCTGAATCTATATTAACAGTAGAAAACCCGCCTTCAATTGAGCACTTTTCGGAAGATCGGATACATAGGCGAGCCATATTTTTAAGGCCGAATAGCACTGGTATTTTGAGTTATCAACAGGCAAAAGCGGCCCCAAAATTGTTTAAAACGGTAATAGGAGAAGGTTTTGACCGGATGAGAAAAACCTATTATAGGTTTGGCAACTTGAGCAAAGATAGGCAAAGTACCCAAGATAGAAAGTACTGTGGATATTTCGCTCAAGTTTGGTCGCTAGATAGAAGTGGCTGGATGCTGCTGGCAGATGTTATGCAATTTTAGTTGTATATTAAAATAGCTTATTTACTGTTTTATCTGCCCTGACCTTTGAAGATTTTAGTGACATGTTGCAAAGCAACGATTATGGAGAACGTTGTATTTGGCCTGGATATTATTTCACATGGTCGAGGATGAGATCTACCATAGGGGACAGATCAGCGTACTGCTAAAATTATTACGAGAAAGTGAAGCGGTTAGTTGACAGAAGGCCGTTGATCAAGGGAAATATTTCTCAGGTGACCGGCCATATGTAGGGACTTGGCAGGTCACCTGTGTACTTACCTTGAAGGGGGGACTTCCATTTTTAATCCGGGAATGAAAAATGATGCGACAGATTTTGCGAGATAGGGGTAGAATCCCCGTTGATTTGTCAGGATGATCACTGTTATTCCCTCCTTCTCAAAATAACATACATCCGCCAGCGCAGGGCCACCACTATGGCCGACGACCGGATGTCCATCATAATTGTAGACCATTGTCCCGAGCCCAAATGTTCCCATTTTTGATTTTAACGGTTGTGCCGAAAAGATAAGTTTCGCGTATTTTATTTCAATAAATGAAGTATCATGCAGTGCTCGTTGAAGTGTAATCATATCATCCAGTGAAGTGTAGATGCCACCGGCGGCATATCCTGTGGAGACAAATGGAAAAATTCCTTCGATATACCGTTCGGGATCACTGGCAGCATGATAAATAGTCGCTTTTTGGGGGATTATTTCTGAAAATAGAACGTGCCCTCCACGCCAATAGTCCACAAATGTATGGCCCATTCCTAAAGGAGTTGTAATATACTCTTTAAGGACTTCGAAGTACGGTTTTCCCATTTTATTTTCGATCACATATTGTAAGATCCAATAGTCGCTACTTACGTAATTCTCTGAATCTCCGGGTGCAAATTGAAATGGCTGTTTTTTTGCGATTTCGAAAGCTTCTTTGCCATCCTTAGCCTCACCAAAGTTTCCGATCTGAATTCCTGATTGATGTGTTGCAAGCTGGAGAAGTGTAATATTTTTCCAATTGTCAGGGATGCTGTCTATAAGATTTTCAAGTTTCGATTCTGGAGAAAATATACCTTTGCTGAATAGGCGGGCCAATAGCGCGCCGGTATAGATCTTCGATACCGACGCAAGCTGAAATGCGGTTCTGGTTGATACTGGCTGATTCCAGGAAAGGTCAGCCATGCCCAGCGTTCCTTTCATAGCTATTTTGTTATCCTCCAATATAGCATAGGCAAGGCCGGGAATACGCTCTTTTACCATGGCTTGCGTGAGAAAATGCTCAACCCTTTGTTTACGAGATTGGGCATATGTATCTTGTAGTAAGACAAGGTTTACTCCAAGGACAACCAGAAGGATGGTGCAATAGTGCAGGTTTTTCATTGTTATAATTTTTATGTTTTAGCATATTGGTTTTGAATTTTCAAAATGTCTCTCATGTTAAAAGCAGAAATATGCTGCCCAAGTTCTATTTTTCTTTTTATAAGTTACCTATTTTGTAGATATAAAGTGAGTTTTTGTCGACAGATAACTAAGTGCCTAATCCGGTGAAGAGTTCCGCTAGCATCCCCTTAGGGCTAACAAATGCCCCAGAATTGAAACCCAGTCCCATTTCTACGCCAGCCTCGATTTGGTTCATTGCACCAGTAACGTCGCTATCCACGCCTGACCATGCGGTGGTCATTGCTGTTCCTTTTAATCCGCCGTCAGCTATTTGTCCCCTGCCGTCAATGGTAATGTAGGCTGTAGTAGATACTTCGACCTTGGCTCCTGCTTTCCATCGGATCGGTGTCAGCATCTTTGGCACTTCAACGGATTGTTCGAGCCAGGTTTTGATCACACTGATAGTAGTATTTCTTTTGACATGGTCACTTTTAAACTGTAATTTCATTCCATCCAGCCAAAATGCTGCTTTTTTACTCAGTTTTCCTAGTTCCGCGGCTTCAATAAAATGATCCAGTTTTATGGTCAGGGTACTCTCTGTGCAATTGATTTTTAAGGACATAGCGCCGATATCGAACTGGTTGTTGATCGGGCAATATGGCTTGATAATATCTTCAAAACGGTAGGTTTTTAACAATTCTTTCAACTGTTTGCAAAATGGCTGTTCGGGAGCATAACCAACCACTTTTCTGATACTCAAGAGATAATCTTTTGCGGCATGGTAATGATTCGCATTCGCTCTGTGTGGGTCGTGTCCCATCATATATCCCCATTTTGAATGGAAGAAAAACCGCTCCCGGGCCAATTGAAGCTGACGTTGTTCATAGCGCTCAGCAGCGGTTGCACATGCATCCAGAAATACATCCAGGCGTTTATTTTTTGCTTCACACTCTTCCAGGGTAAGCTTTTCCAACATTTTACAGCCACTTCCATCCATTGCGTCACAATTATAAGCCTTCTTTTTTTCAGCATATTGTACCATGATGCTATTCAGATCATTTGCGTAAGACTGCCTCCTGTATTCAATTTCCGAAGTATATGTTTTTTCGATCTTTTGTAGTTCGTCGAAAATATCCCTATTGATATACTTACTGGCGTATATCTTTGCAGCCATTTCATTCATCGGAGAAAAGAGTTTGTCGCTTATCCTTCCATATTCTATTGCTTCTGCCTGAGTCCGTTGTACTCTTTCCTGACTCTTTATTAATGATATCTTTGTTTCTTCATCAATCAGGATATTTAATTGTTCAATCATGCGGTCTATCTCCGTTAAGAATGCATTCTGTTCTGCCCTGACGACTTCGGCATCGGTATGTTTGCGCTGCAGGCTTGGTTTTTTGAATTTATAGAGATTAAAGTAATCCGGAATATTTTTTTCGTGCGCAAGAAATTCAAATTTATCAGGTGAAGAATCCAGTTCGTCAATGAGTTCAAGCGCCTCCAGCGTTATTTCACCTTCAAGCGATTTTTTCGCCTGTTCTATTGCCTGTGTTTTATTCCCTGCGTCAGCAGATAACTTAGCAGCAGTCTTATTTGCCATCGCATGTTTAGGTTCCAGCATTAAACATTTATTAAAATAAAACATGGCACTGTCCCGCATGCCTACCGAAGCAAATGCTTGCCCCAAATTGTTCAAAACCATGGCATTTTTTTGATTTTGCGGTATTAACCCCCGTAAGATTGGAATAGCCTGTGGCGCAGCACCACAGCTGGTTAACATGGCAGCAAAGTTATTAGTTGCAAGGTCATTTAAGGGGTCCTTTAAAATAGTTCGTCCCCCAAGTAAAAGAGCGGCATCTTCCGATTCTATCAGATAGAGATAGTAAGATAGCTGACTCATTATATTGGAATTGGTATCTGATCTTTGCTCGATTTTGTTGACAATCTGTACCGTTTCAGGATCCATCTTTGGTTCGAGCCTCCCGAGTAGTTTTTCGATATAGCCCGTTAACTTTTTCCCGGTCAAACTTGCCCTGGAAACCTGTGTCCTGTTGATTTTTGTTTTATAAAGTGACTCTTTTTTAGGTTCGGAAACCGTTTGCTGAATAGCATATTGTTTTGCCAGCTTTTCCAGCTTAGCCTGATCGGGCGCTCCACCTTGTTTGAGTATTTTTTCTATCTCGTTTTTGATCGTTTTGACGTCCGGTTTATTTGCACTTTTCCTTTGTCCTTGCACCATCGGTATCCCTAATAGTAAGCTCGTTGAAAGGCAGAGAAATAATAATACAAGTTTTTTCATCATTTAGGATATTGAATTAAAGGAAGAAAGGGTATTTATACCCTTCTCCTTATTACATTTTGATAAATTCAACACGCCGATTTTCGGCTTTACCTTCACTAGTTGAATTGCTTGAAACCGGTTCACTGGCGCCTTTACCATCAGTAACCAGCTTGTCTGAATCCACTTGGTATGTATTTACCAGTGCTTTCTTTATAGCTTCGGCGCGTTTTCGTGAAAGATCCATATTCAGATCTGCTTTGCCATCGTTATCTGTATGGCCGACGATTTTAATTTTCAGACCGGATTCAGCATTGAGGATGCCCGCTATTTCCTTAAGTAAACCATAAGATTCTGGTTTGATTTTATCTGAACCGCTGTCAAAGAGAATCCCATTGGTCACATAGCGGCCCGTTTCAAGAAGTTTTGACCGCATATCAGGCATGCCAGATGCAATTTTAAGATTGGTGATATAAAAAGCCGGGTATCCCTCTTTGGTCTTTTTGCCTGTAAACAGCATTTGGTTAAAATTGGCCGGGGTCGCTACAGCAGTGGGCAGGTCGATAACCTTGGTATCATCATACCAGAGTCGCAGACGCTCTTTTTGCACAGTGATGGCGACATGCACAACTGACTTATATTTATTTTGGAATCCGGCGAGAAAAATTTTGTCAGATACTAGCTTTTGTCTGGCTTTTTCGCGAGAATCGAGCGTAAATACAGCTTTATCACGATTGAAAGTGTTGGAGAAATATAGAATGTTATTTAGCTTGTAATTATAAGCATCGAGTCGTTTTGCTTTGTCACCGCCGTCGAATATCTCAAAATGAAAACCGGGGAATACACTGGAGGAGTTCACATTAAGATTCAGAAACAGGTCAAACTCGACAGTGAAATTTTCCGGAAATTTCAAGATTGGGGAAAGCATGCTTCCATTATTCATCTGTAGCCAGTTTCCGGGCAGACCTTCCAGTTTTACGACTTCTGCTGATCCCGATGTAAACCATTTTAATGGAAATTCACCAATGACATCCTGAGCAAAATTGTCGAACAGCAGAATTTTTTCGCCGGGGATAAAATCAAACTTGGAATTCGACTTAATTTCGGCGGTTGTTGTAGTCATTGGAGCAGCCTCTGCTTTCGCCGTTTCATTGGTATGGGGTTTAGCCTGTGCCGCAGGGCCATCAATTACTTTTTCCACTTTCTTGGTTCCCTTTTTGATGATCAGGTCCTGACCTGCCCGAGAGGCCTTTTCTGCGAGTCCTTTTAGAAATCCCTGACTATAGGAAACAGAGCTTGTTGCCTGAACAATTAGCAGTGTGTATAGAATTTTGCGTACCATATTTTTAATTTAAATCAGTTCCGAAGCTGGGTATAAAAATATATTACCGCCAAAGCTGTCTATAGATAGTATCATTTTGTCGACAGAATGTATTGGATTCTGGCTGAATGAAAAGATTTGAGATGGCAACAAGTGAGTATGCATTTTGTCGATATTTATATTCCTTCTGTCGACAATCTTATCGGTTGAAGATAAATTGGGTATCTTTGATTATGGAAATGAGCAGGATATGGGAATCTAATAAGCGTGTATTTACACATGTACTATTCTGGTTGAGCGTAACCATCTTTCTACTTCTCCTTTTTCAGGTAGGAGGACCAGGTTATTGGGCAATATTTAAGATTTTGATGATGTTGCTTCCAGTACATTTATTCTATTTCTATACGTTAAGCTATTTTATCGTTCCAAAATATCTCTATACCCGTAAGTTTCTTCAGTTGGCTGTTATGCTCGTTTTATTGACGTTGCTATGCGCATCTGTCTACCGCGTGATTGAAATTTTATTTGCTGATCCATACTTTCTTAAGGAAATGCGCAAATTAAATCCTCAGGCCAAATGGAAAAAACTGGACGGTACATTTCTGCAACAACTTACAAATCCCGAATACTTTATTCATGCGCTCGAGCAGAGTAATTCCATCGTCTGGATCGGACTGGTGATCAAGTTTGTCCAAATGTGGCATGAACGGAAACAGGTGGCACTACAGTCAGAACTCAATTTTCTGAAGTCACAGATTCACCCTCATTTTTTATTCAATACACTCAATAACCTTTATGCGCTCACACTGAAACAGTCAGCCAAATCCCCCGAAGTCGTCCTTGGATTATCGGATATATTACGTTATATGCTCTATGAATGTGATTCAGATTATGTGCCTCTCCGAAGGGATATTGCCATCATAAGGAATTATCTGACACTGGAAAAACTTCGATATGGCGAACGACTGGATCTAAATTTTAATCAAAGCGGATCTATCGAAGATCAGATCATAGCACCGCTTTTGATGATTCCATTGATAGAAAATGCTTTTAAGCATGGGGCCAGTGAAATGATGGAAGAAGCGTGGGTCAATATTGATCTAGATGTGGATATGAATAGACTTAAATTGAAAGTTTCCAACGGGCGACCTGACCAAACTAACGCACCCTCTGCTAGCTGTGGCAATATCGGTATTTTGAATCTTAGAAAGAGACTCGAATTGTTGTATCCTCAGAGACATACGTTGACGATATATGAAGAAGAAGATATGTATCTTGTCATTATGGAGATCGGGTTCGGAGCTGAATCCTTACCGCTTTTATCCAAGAAAAGTGAATCAGATTCTAATTTAATACCTAAGGAAATAAAGTGTAATACCTAAATTCTGGAGTCCATGAAAATAAAGACACTTATTGTGGATGATGAACCTCATGCCATTGAAATTATAGAAACTTATGTTGGAAATTTTCCCGAGATTGAATTGGTAGCCACCTGCAATAGTGCTATTGAAGCATTTCAGATACTTCAAAAGGATCGTATTGACCTTTTATTTCTCGATATCAAGATGCCGGGTTTGCTCGGAACAGAGTTGGTTAGGACATTAAAAAATCCACCTAAAGTTATTTTTACCACTGCATATCAGGATTATGCGCTTGAAGGCTTTGATCTCAATGCTGTTGACTATCTACTTAAGCCGATTCCGTTTAATAGATTTTTAAAGGCTATGGAGAAGGTGTTTGACGGCTACAGACCCATAAATCAGCAAATCGTTTCTGTTCAGACAGATCAAAATAAGTCCGAGAATTTTATCTACCTCCGGGTTGATCGGAAAACTGTAAAAATCAATGTAAGGGATATCTATTGGCTTGAGAGTCTAAAGGACTATATCAAAGTTGTATTGGCGGACCGGACCCTGGTCAGCAAGCAAAAAATCAGCGTACTGGCCGAGCTTCTCCCGGAGAGTTTATTTCTACGCATTCATCGATCGTTTATCGTTGCAGTTGATAAAATAGACAGTTACCACTCATACGCCATAGAAATTCTTGGCAAAGAACTTCCGATCGGTAGAAATTATAAGGATGCATGCCGTCAGCGTCTACAAAATTAGGAGAAATAGTTTCTTGCTGTTTGACTGCTTTGCTCATTCTTTTGTCGCCACAAGCTACCCCTTTATCGATATATCTTTCGATGACCTTATTTTTTGGAGAATTTTAGGGCTTTCAAAAGATAATAGTTGATATGAAATTAGTAAAATATGTTGTTGTTGTTCTAGTCGGAACACTATTTGTCGCAGTTCTTGCCGGTGGTTATATTCGATTTTCCAAACCGGATATTGGACCAGCTCCCCAATTGAAAATTGAAAGGACAGGTGAACGTATCGAACGCGGAAAATATTTGGCAAATCACGTTGCGGTCTGTATGGATTGCCATAGTAGGCGGGATTGGAGTCTATTTAGTGGCCCTGTTGCTTCCGGTACGCTCGGCGGTGGAGGTGAAAAGTTTGGTAAGGAAGCAGGATTTCCGGGGACGGTCTATTCTACCAATCTCACACCGTATCAGTTGTCATCGTGGACGGATGGTGAAATCTATCGTGCTGTAACCGGAGGAGTCGGGAAGGACGGGCGAGCTTTATTTCCTGTCATGGGTTATCATCGTTTTGGTCAGATGGACAAGGAAGACATTTATAGTATTATCGCCTATTTACGAACATTGCCGATGATCAAGAATGAAATTCCAGAGGGACACCTGGACTTTCCTGTGAGCCTTCTAAATAGATTATCTCCGATGCAAGCATCACATCAAACTATACCGTCAGAAAAAGACAGTGTCAAATACGGTGCTTATCTTGTCAATGCTGCAGGTTGCGTGGATTGTCATAGTAAGCAAGATAGAGGAAAACTGGTGCCGGGAACAGAATTCGCTGGAGGTATGGAATTTAAACAGCCCAACGGTATAGTCCGTGCCCCTAATATCACAATGGATCCTAAAACTGGTATTGGTAACTGGAGTGAACAACTATTTGTAAGTAGATTTAAAAGTTACGCTGACTCTAGTTATAAACCGCATAGATTGACTCGCAAAGAACTCAATTCTCCAATGCCGTGGATTATGTATGCTGGTATGAGTACATCAGATATCAAAGCAATATTTCGCTATCTCGAAAGCTTGAAACCTAAGGTTTCCTCAATACAAGTACGCAGTTATAAGCCTTAAAGGTAAATACAGGAAACCGTTCTTTCTGGTCGCTTGCTGTTACTTCATGGAAATCAGTTCCGTCCGCATTCATCCGCCAAATGTAGTTACCCCCTTAAAGAGCAATCTTTTTCATTTGGACTGGCAGCAACGAACCGGTTTGATGAAGATAAGGCCCGGACTATATCCCGACGGGAATCTGTTATTATTGTCATTTTCGTTGACAGGATCATCATTCGATTTGCTGCAGGCAATAATAATAGGCCTGCCATGCCAATAATACAATACAGTGCCTTCATAATCTTTAAATTTAGTTAGTTGTAAAACTACCTCTCCGAAATTAGCCAACGAAGCGCAGGTTTTTAGTATTATTTACAGTCAGCAACGAGCTATTTCTTGCCTGTGAGCCCGTTAGCGGTTATGGTCAAATTACGTAGGTCCAAATTATTTTCACGTCGGAAGCGCTGATGTACGGCGTCCGAGTCCTGTTGCATCAGCTTACGGTCATTGGCTTTTCTTGATCCTTCGTAAGCCTCATTGGCAAAAATCAGGTCATAGATCAGGTACGCCGCTTTTTCCTGACGGTCTGCGTTATTCAGCCCTGAGATATCCAGATGACCGGCCACCTGCCTGCGTACTGCACTGACCTGTTCTTTTGTCGGATTGTCAGCCCTACCATTTGCAATCCGCCACATCCCTAACATATAGCCTGTGAAGACGTCGGCATAATCGTGCTCGGGATCGAGCCCCACTGCTTTAAATGCGGCAATATATTTTGGGTAAGGCTTTGTATTGTTCAATGCCGTAGCGAGGTTTCTGCCAGATGCGGGATTTATTCGGGTCAGCCGGGATATGATTTCAGCTTCAACCCGTTCAACAACAGACTTACTGGCTGTGTACGTAAATCCGCTGCTGGCATAAGCTCCGGTCGGACTGCCTGCGCTGCGGCTCGTTCTATTTGCTTCGTCCCATTCCAGATTCCGCTTGGACATATCACTGTATATCTGGCTCTGGATCGTCATAAACTGGGTCTGGCTCTGAAGAAACAGAAGCTGATCCGAAAAGATCTGTGCGATCCCTGTTTTTGCCCCCAATAGTAACCATAGGACAGTAAAAAATTGTCTTCTCATATTATTATGCCTTTAGGATTTATCATGAGAATATCTCATATTCAAAATTATCTTCAATTTACTGTTATGACAATACTCCTTTGGGAGTATTTTTAACTGATGCTTTAAAGTGTATAGAATATTTTGCTATTATTACCTTAGTATTTAGTATTAGCGATATATGGTACGGAAATACTTACAGAGTTGCATTTTGTTTTTTGTCGTCACTGTGTCGGTACAGGGGCAGCCTTCCGTATGGCCGGATGACATCAGGCTGCGGCTTGAGCGTTGTGGCACTGACAGGCAAAGGGCCAAACTGCTTTTTCAGTTGGGAGACAGTCTTTCCGCTTCTGATACCACAAAGTCGTTATCCTATATCCGGCAGGGTCTGGAACTTGCCCTGGGCGATGCTTTACAGTCAGGCGTCGGTTACTTTTATCTGGGACGGGTATATATGGACTTTTCTCCGTCCAGAGCGGAGCGGGCCCTTGACACGGCCCTACAATATCTCGAAAAGGTAGGCAGCCCAGAATCCTATATATATCAAAGCCGCACCTGGGCCAACAAAGCTGTCATGGCACAGTTACGGGGAGACAACAGACGATACATAGACCTTTTCCTGAACAGGGCTATTCCACTGGCTGCGAAAGGGGGAGACAGTCTGCGCGTGGCAGATGGATATACCAATGTGGCTCTGCCTTTCATGAACTATGGCGAATATGACAAAGCGGTCCAGTATTTAAAACAAGCGGCTTCGATGTTCGAGAGGTTAGCACAGCAGGATCTCAGAAGGGTGGACGTCTACAGCCATCTGGCAAAGGTGTATCTCTTACAGGGCAAGCTGCCGGAAGCCGGTGAGAATATCCGCGCAGCATCCAAAGCATTGGAAAGGGCCCCCCAGTCCATATATGCCCCCAATTTCCATGCTATGGAAAGTATGTACCTAATCCGGATAAAACGTTGGAAAGAGGCAGAGCAAACGGTGGATAAAGGCCTGTCCATAGCAGAAAGACTCAGAAACCGTTATGATATCAGACAGTTGCTTTATCAGAAAGCCGAACTTTTTAGAGCACAGCGTAAATGGAAAGAAGCGAAGGAAACATTGCTTAACCTATACCATAGCGGCTATATTGAACTGAGCACCGACAAAAAGCAGCTGTTCGGCGATCTTGCAGGGGCCGAAGAATCCCTGGGCAACTATAAAGCTGCTTATATCTGGTTACAGAGAAAACAGGAAATATCTGAAGAAATGTATGCACAGGAGACAAAAGCAAAAATTGCCGGCCTGGAAGCAAAGTATAATTATGTACAGAAGGAAAAGGAGCTGATCCTTGCAAGAACGAAAGCCAGTCAACAGCGGGCAGTTGTATGGATAATTGCCATTATTTTTATTATTATATTGGTTTTTCTCTATTTCTGGTACCGAAACAGGAAACTTCGCACCGCCAGGGAAATTGAGAACCTCCGGCAGCGACAACGGATTGAACTTGGTAAAGCATTGCTGGAAGGTGAAGAAAAAGAGCGCGGCCGGCTGGCACGGGATCTCCATGATGGGCTTGGAGGCACACTTGCCGGAATTAAACTCAACCTATCGCAGCTTGTTTCCCAAAAGCGGCTGCTGGAAGCCGGCGAGCTGAATCAAACGATCGAGCGTTTAGGGCACTCGGTAAATGAACTAAGGCGCATCTCGAGGAACATGATGCCCGAATCTCTAATCCGGTCAGGACTTGCGGTGGCATTGAGGGATCTCTGTGACGAGGCAGCCCTCCCGGGCCTTAAGGTCAGTTTTAAAGATTTTGGTATTAAGGAGGATTTTACTCCTCAGGTAAAAGTTATGATCTACCGTATCGTGCAGGAACTGGTTTATAATGCGGTAAAATATGCCAGTGCGTCGAGAATTATTGTACAGTGCAGCCAGTCTCATCACTATTTCTTTATTACCGTGGAGGATAATGGTCATGGCTTTTCAACTGCGCAGGTACCCCATTCAAGCCGTGGTCTGAAAAATATCCAGAACCGTGTGGATCTGCTCGGCGGGAAGATGGAAATAGATAGCTCTGGCAAGGGAACAAACATTAATATTGAATTGTATGTGGGACAATAACAGAAAGGCTCGGGTGATCATCGTCGATGATCACCCGTTAGTAATCGAGGGGTTTAAGAATGTGATCCAGGGGAATAACAGCCTTGAACTTTGCGGACAGTTCGGTACGGCAGAAGCATTGAAGAAGTTTGCCGGGCTGGCTGAAATCGACCTGGTATTATTGGACATCACGTTGCCGGATGGCAATGGACTTCAAATTTGTAAAGAACTTAAACAAACCTATCCAAACCTCGTTATACTTGCAATCAGCAATCTCAGCGAGCGGAGCATTATCAAACAGATGCTTCAACGTGGTGCCAGCGGTTATCTGTTAAAGACGGCAGACGCGGAAGATATACTCATCTGTATGCTGGCAGCAATTCAGGGCAAGATTGCGCTCAGTCGTGAGGTAAAAGCGACCTTTGATATTTCTTCGCTTACAGAACAGGAGGAAATTCCCGAATTAACAAATAGAGAAAAGCAGATTCTCAAATTACTGGCGCAGGGCAAAAGATCTGCTGAAATTGCTGATGAGCTTTTTATAAGCCCGCTCACTGTAAAAACCCACCGTGCCACGCTGTTGCACAAATTTGGAACAGACAATATTGTAATAGCTATCAATAAAGCAAGAGAAATTGGTATTCTTTCAAAGTAAGAGGCTTCACCGTTTTGAACACCTCAAGGCGGAAGCCATAATTCTGAACTGTACATACAGAGGGCCAGATCTATTTGAATTATTTTGAAGACGCATAGCAAATAGTTAACAACATCATATAATCTGTGTGGTGTTGTTAACTCATTTCTATATAAAATATTCAGCTGATGAAGAATTCTATATTGTAAAACATAATAGCTGTTATCTGGCAATGAACCATTAGTACTATTTTTTACTATACGAAAATTACAATTAAACTTGAATAGACGCCAATTTATGCTTCTTTTTTCAGAGTACTGTACATAGTGTAGCGACATTGCTGCGGGTAGTTAGTGTCAAGTAATTAAATATATTTTTTTGTTAATATATCGGGCTGTTTTGTTCATTTAATAATCAAGGTAAAGTGGATTTTATGAATTTGTTGACATCGACTTGTAAGTACCCCATTTTTCCGACAGCTGAGATTGGACTTTTCTAATTTATTATTGACTCTGTTCAATTAAATTATAAAAAGCAGTTGTATTTTATAATATTTTCCTACTATTGTAGCAGTTAATCGATTTTGAAATTACCTATGCTAACCGGGACTGCATTGTGATGCAGCAGAACAATTATCATGGATAACTATAACATTTTGTCAGATAGCGAACTGGTCACATTGCTCAAGCGGCGGGACAGGAGTGCTTTTGCAGAAATTTACGATCGCTATAGCATGATGATCTATTACAAGATCAACCAAATGCTCAGAGATGAAAATGTATCCAAAGATCTTGTACAGGATCTCTTTACCTCGATTTGGGAGAAATCTGAGCTTATCCGAGATAATGTAGGCATTTCGTCTTATCTCTATGTCGCCGCACGTAATCGGGTGCTTAAATACATCCAAAAAGGAAAGACAAGAAGTGATTATTTGGCGGAAATAGGAAAGTATAGTCTGATGGTCAGTGATGAAACGCTTGAAAAAATTGACGAAAAAGATCTGATGCTTTTACTTACGGCTGAAATTGCCAAATTACCTGCCAAAATGCGCGAAGTATTCGAACTGAGCAGGCTTGAGGATCTGTCGCATAGGGAAATCGCCCAAAGACTGGGACTAAGTGAATCCACTGTAAAAAAGCAGGTTCAGAATGCACTCAAAATTCTGAAAGTGAGACTTTCTCGTTACCATTCGCTCGGAGTTATACTACTGATTTTCCTAAGGGACAACTAGGTTTTTTGATTACGTTGCTCTCTTTTTATACGTAATTTAATATTTTTTTAAATTCTTCTACTCCCAAAGCTTTCCTCAACGGTATAATACAACTGAACGGTCAAAAAACCACATATCGATTTATGAATAAACAACTCGGCGCACAACTTCTTAAGAAGTATCTTTCTGGTCTGGCCACACAAAAGGAACAGCACATCGTTGAGGAATGGTATGCTTTTAACAGAATGGGAGAGCCTGCAATCGATTCGCCTGAAGATTTCATGAGGATAAAATCGGAGATGTGGGCGACTATTGACTATCGTTCGCGGATACAGGTGAAGACAATGCAAAAGCGTAGATGGCTTTCATATGCTGCAGCGGTGCTCGTTTTGATGTGCGCTGTGGGCATATATAAGTGGCTTCTACCGCAAAAAGAATATAACGTTATCAATTATGCCGGGCCCGAAATAAAAGCAGGGCATACTGGCGCTACCCTGACATTATCAGATGGCACGGAGATCGACCTCAATTCTGTGGACGCCGGACTGATCACATCGGGGTACGGTGTCCGTGTCTCTAAAAATGCCCAAGGTGCTCTTGTCTATACCGAAGAGAGGGACACACACAAGGCCCCAGACAATATTACTAACACTGTTACTACGCGAAATGGTGAAATATTTGAGGTCGTTCTGCCTGATGGATCTAGGGTTTGGCTGAATTCCGCTTCCAGCCTGACCTTTAAATCCGATCTTGCAAAAAATAGTACACGTACTGTAAAATTAAGGGGAGAAGGATATTTTGAGGTCCGCAAAAACAGAAGGCCATTTATTGTTGCCACAGAATCCCAGGAAGTGCACGTCCTGGGCACACATTTTAACATCAATGCCTATGCAGAATCGAAAGGGCTTGTTAAAACAACTTTGCTTGAAGGCGTCGTCAATGTTGTGACCGGGAAGTCTGAACAAAAGATATCACCGGGCGAGCAGGCCGTCAACAAAATGGGCCAGATCGACGTGCATCTTCAGGATACAGAAGATATACTGGCATGGAAAAACGGGTATTTTAAGATTGACGGAAATATATATGAAATTATGCTGTCCATCGGACGCTGGTACGACGTTGATGTTCAATTTACAGAAACTGTGCCGAAAGAGCTAAAACTGTGGGGATACATCTCCAGATCCAATGATCTGATCACTACCTTGCGTCAGATCGAAAGAACAAATAAAGTAAAATTCAAAATTAAAGAAAGGACTATCACGGTGACCAATTAAAATTTACCAAGATCGGGTAATGGGGGAGAATCAGTAGAATTCATATAAAAGCCGCAGAGTGCACCACCACCCCGCAGCCAAGAATGAAAATGATCCTGTCTCAAAAGATACCTGCTAAAGAAACAAACAACTCTAATCAGACATGAACCATTAACCAGAACAAAAGTATGAAAAAAAATGTGCTATTGGGTGTCTTTCACCGCATGTGGCCTTTACCTAAACTATTATTAATTATGAAATTAGTCTTTTTTATCATGACATGTATGTTGATGCATGCCTACGGGGCCACGTATGCACAGCGTGTTACGATCATGGAAAAAAATGCACCCTTGGAATATATCATTAAAAGCTTGCGGAAGCAGACGGGATATGATTTTTTATTGGACAGGGATATTTTTAAACAGTATCAATCTGTCAGTGTTGATTTGAAAAATGTGAGCCTCCCCCAAGCTTTAAAGTCTATTGTCAAGGGACGCAAGCTCAGCTTTTCCATCGAAGGCAGATCTGTGGTGATCACAGCTGTGCCCAGCACAAAAACGGATCAGGAGGGGACTACGGACAGCAACAATCTGCAGAGAGGACTCGCGGGTCTGGTCGTTGGCGATAAATCTGTTCCTCTCGCAGGAGCTACCGTAAAAATAAAAAATACCGATCAGTCGACCGCCACCGACAATAAAGGTTTTTTCCGCTTTGATCAGCTGCGTGTCAACGAGGTTCTGGAAGTAAGCTATGTCGGCTATGAAACTGTTGAAACAGTAGTTACGGCCGGACAGCTTGCCCAAAAGGAATATATGATAATTACTATGAGGCCACTGTTGCGCAATCTGGATGAAGTGACGATTGTGAATACAGGTTTTCAGAAAATAAGCAGGGAAAATATTACCGGAGCGGTCACGACGGTCAGCAGCAGGGAGATTGAAAAACGCAATACCGTAAATGTAATGGATAATCTGGAAGGTGTTGTGCCCGGGCTGGTGCAATATCAGGGAAAAGCCACTATCCGTGGCACAAGTACAATGGCAGCATCAACGGGTATTTTGGTGGTTGTCGACGGGCTTCCGATCGAAGGTTCCATTGCTGATGTCAATCCTTATGACGTTGAATCCGTAACCGTGCTGAAGGATGCCGCGGCGGCGGCAATATATGGGGCAAGGGCTTCCAATGGCGTTATTGTTGTGTCGACAAAAAAGGCGACCGAAAAAGGGCGGACTGCTGTTGAAGCTTCGGCTAATGTAACTGTGACCGAAAAACCGGAATACAGCTACAATAATTACATGTCGCCTCGTGAACAGGTAGACTGGGAAAGTAATTATTACAAATGGTGGTTCAGCGGCGGCGACGGATCCGTCAAACAGCCTATTCAGGATTTTGAGAATAACATAAACACAGGCCAGCCTGTTACTCCTGTACAATATGCCTATTATCAGCTCGCGACAGACCGTATCAGCCAGTCGGAGCTCGATGCAATATTGAACAATTACAGAAGGAATGACTTTGCAAAAGAATATCATGAACATACCCTGTTAAAAGGCGTCCTGCAACAATACAACCTAGCCTTGCGTACCAATAGTGGCAAAGCCCAGAATAGTTTTGTCCTAAATTATACGAATGATAACAAAGGTCTGATCAATGCATTTGACCGCCGCCTCAATTTGCACTATAAAGGTGGTTATAGTGTCGGTAAGTGGCTTGATATTGACTACGGCGTTAACAGTGTCATCGGGAAGGAGAGAACTCATAACAACCAGTTCGCACAAACTCCTTTTAATGTGCCGTCTTATCTGCGGTTGTTTAACGACGACGGTAGCCGTGCCTATTATACAAACAGTCGTTTCAACATCTACAACACTATCGCCGAGAGCCGTCCCGAGCTGCAGTCTGCGCTTTTCAACCATATGGATGAGCTGGAACGTGATTTTATAAACACTTCCACACTGAATACGCGATATTATCTGAATTTAAACATCAAACCATTCGATGGTTTGTCTTTGCAGCCGATGTTTCAATATGAAGATATCCGTACAGATGTTGCTGGCTATTCAGAGGAAGACAGTTATACGATGAGATGGCTCCATAACGTGTATACATACCGGTATGAAGATCCTGTTACGAAAGTGGTATCCTATCCATCCTACGTTCCGAAAGGCGGCAAACTGGCGACATCCCATTTACGCAGTCCCAATTATACGGCGCGTTTTCAGGCCAACTTCGACCGTACGTTTGACAGACACCGTTTTATCGCCCTGGCCGGAATGGAGTTTCGCCAGACACGGTCATATGGTACCAATGGGATTTTATTGGGATACGATGATCAACTACAGACACAGTTGACCAATACTGTCAATTTTGATGCAATGGATGAGAAGAAGATGGGAACCCTGTGGAACGTCAACTATCCTCTGTATCAATATCATTTTGCAGAAGCAGTATCCATGGGACTCCAGAAGGATATTATGCATCGCTTTGCTTCGGGATATGCCAACCTCACTTATACCTACGACCGGAAATATAATCTGTTTGGATCCCTGCGCAAAGATTATGCAGATCTTTTTGGAGGCGATGAAAAATATAGGGGCAGACCACTTTGGTCAGTAGGAGCTTCTTGGGTCGCTTCCAATGAAAATTTTATTGGGCAGTATCCGTGGGTCAATTATCTGAAACTCCGGACGTCCTATGGTCTTACGGGAAACATCCGTAATGTGAGCGCACTGCTTGTCGGTACTGCTGGGATCAATAACCTGACTCAGGAGCCCAATGCCACTGTCTCCAATCCGCCTAATCCACAGTTGCGTTGGGAAAAGACCGCTACAATGAATATCGGAATTGATTTCAGTATTCTGGACAATCGACTGAAGGGAACTATGGATTGGTACCACCGTAAGGGTACGGATCTTTTCGCGCAAAAGAGGCTCGATCCTTCGGAGGGATTTTCATCAATGGTTATTAACAATGCCAGCATGGTCAATAAAGGACTGGAGTTCAATTTAAGCTATGACTGGTTTAGGCCTGCTTCAGCTGGAACATTTGGATGGACAAGTAATTTAACAGGATCGTATAATAAAAACAGAATTGTCGAAGTGGATGAATTAACGCGCAATCCGATAACACTTGCAGGAGGGGATTCATATCGTAAAGGTTTTCCGGTCAATTCGCTTTTCTCATTCCGTTTTGCAGGTCTTGACGATATGGGAATGGCACAATGGTATAATACTGCCGGTGTAGCCACGAAGACCACATTGGGCCCTGACGAGGCTGATGCCATTGTATTTTCTGGAAGCAGCGATCCAGTAACAATGATTGGCTTTAATAATGATTTTTCCTATAAAGGCTTTACACTGAGTATCTTTACTATGTATTACGGGGGGCACTATTTTAGAGCGAGACCGGTGCCAGTTGCCTATCAGTCTGCCGGCTATGGCGCTTTGCCCTCGTATTTACTCGATAGCTGGACACCGGAAAACACGGACACAGATATACCCGGAAGTGGACAGTATTACCAGATCGCACCGTCGAATCAATATTATTATTCAGACAATCTGGTGCGACGGGCTGATTTTCTTAAAATACGCAATATTGCCTTAGGGTATCTTTTACCAACGGAGCTGGCAGCCCGGATAAGAGCAAAGAATATCAGACTTCGCTTCCAGCTGAATAATCCAGGATCACTATGGACCCGGCAAAATGATGTCCATATCGATGCAGAGACCGGTGGAGCACCAGTTCAGACATCTTTTGTATTTGGCATTAACGCTAATTTTTAAACTACAGTAAGAAATCCTGATCAGAATTATAAAAATTAAAGAGATGAAAATAAGATTTACACCATATTTTATGGCGCTTTTCGTTCTCCTGTTTGGCCTACATGGCTGTGCAAAATATACAGACTTCGTGCCAAAAGGACAGAATCTGCTGAATCGCGCCGATGACCTTGACCAGCTGATGAATGTCAACTACTCCGGCAGTGCATTTAATTTTAACAGACTCTCCTTGATTGTCAACGACATGTATCTTCTGGCATACAATGTCCCCAATGTCATTTCTTCCAACGTTCTGACAATGGACAAGGTTTTGTTGACTTACGATGAGTCTGCAGATAGAGCAGCGTTGACTCCGACAGATTCAAGGTATGACGGGCTATACAAGAATATAGCTATGGTAGCAAATATTGTGCTGGCCAATGCCGATCAGGCGAGCGGCGACAGAAAGCTTCTGGACCAGCTCAAAGCCGAGGCTTATGCCCTCAGATCGTACATGCATTTTCTGTTGGTTAATATGTATGCCAAAGCATATGATCCAGCCAGCGCTGCTACCGACGGTGGAATACCTTACGTGACCGATATCAATTTTGAGCAGATAAATCCCAAGCTGACAGTTCAGGAGGTCTATGATAAGATGCTTGCTGATGTGGATGCGGCTATTGCTTCACAGGCACTTCCTGACAGGCCTAAAAACAGTATGAGGTTTGGAAAAGCATTTGCATATGCTTTAAAAGCAAAGATTCTGATGTCCATAAGGAATTACTCTGGAGCGCTCGATGCGGTAAACAGCGCTCTGGCAATCAATAACACATTAGAAGACCATCGATATCTTCTGTCGGAACCCGTCAGAGCCAATCGTGTTCTGAGCAGAAAAGGCCTGACGGCCCAGGACAATCTGTTCTATGCCTTTTCCAATACTTTTGACCCAAGTTTGCTGACACCCACCTACGAAATATTGAGCGATTATTATGAGCCCGGCAACATTATTAAGGATTATACCAATGTTTATAATTACCAACTTGGGGCACTTTATGTTGGACTACCTGATATTCCTGCATGGATTGCCATTAGTTATGAAGGAAATAGTGGTGGTATGACGGTTTCTGATCTAGTGATGATGAAAGCCGAGTGTTTAATCCGCTCGGACAAGGTTTCCGCCGGCATGGAAGAAATTGAAAAGATCCGAATCCGCCGAATTGCACCGGAAGTATATAAGCCCCTTGTGGCCAAGGATGTTCCCACAGCGATGGCCCATCTAAAGAAAGTATCCCGGATCGAATTTCTGTTTACCTGGCGCAACTTTGTCAATATTAAGCGATGGAACACCGAGCCCGCCTATGCAGAAACGACCAAGAGGACCATCAATGGAAAGACTTATGTTCTAAAAGCCAGTTCTCCATTATGGATACTGCCTTTTCCCCAGAGTGCGACCCAGTTTAATACAACGCTTACACAGAACTATTAACAATACAATAAAATCAAAATGAAGAAGAATCTTATAATAAACGGTTTTTTGATGATAATAATATCATTATTTACCCTTGGCAGTTATACTCATGCGCAGACGCCCGAAAAGTTGGATGTGGGCGACCCTGCGCCAGCAATCAGCTACTCCAAATGGTTGAAGGGTAAAGAGTTTAAAGCATTTGATCCCAATCATATTTATGTGATGGAATTTTGGGCGACATGGTGTGGCCCATGTAAAGGGGCAATGCCGCACCTCACTACGCTTCAAAAGCAGTATGATGGTAAAATAACTTTTGTTGGTGTCAATGTCTGGGAGAAAGTCGGGAAAGACCAATCTTATGAAACGGCTGTGCCTGCAGTAGAGAAGTTTGTCAAAGGCAATGATACAAATATGGGCTACACGGTATTTGTGGATGACAAGGATCAGTCGATGGCTACCAAATGGCTGAGGGCAGCAGGCCAGAACGGAATTCCAGCGAGTTTTGTGGTTAGGAACAGCCGCATTATCTGGATAGGACATCCCAGCGAGCTGGATTCTATTATTCCGAAAGTGCTGGACGGTTCGTACGATATGAATAAGTTTAAAGAAAAGGCCGATAAGGCTGCTCAGAAAACTCGTGAGCAGAACGAAGCTATGATGGCAATTTTTAATCCAATAAAGGACGCATTGGCTGCCAAAGACCATAAAAAAGCATTTGAGCTGATGGACAAAGCAGTTGCTCAAAAACCGGACTTTAAAATTCCAATGGATCTTCTAAAGTTTACAACATTATTGAACGACGTTGATGAAAAGCAGGCTATTGCATTTGCTGCCGAATTTCAAAAGCAGTATAAAACGGCTCCTTCTATAATTTTGGGTGAAGTGTCTAAAAGTGAAAAGCTTTCGGGGGAGACCTATCTCTGGGCTGCAGAGAATTTTGGAAGTACGGCCGAGGTGACCAATCCACTGATTTTTGATGCGCTAGCTACCTGTTATAGCAGAGCAGGTCAATATGCAAAGGCAGTTGACAATCAATCTAAAGCCTTAGAAATTGCTGAAAAAGCACTTAAAAATGGAGAGATGGTTGGTACAATAATGGACTATACAGTAGAGGAGTATAAAAAAAAATTAACGGATTATAGGAGTAAAATGTAAGTGTTTGCTTTTTAGTTTTTTGTTCTTTCCAAGGACGTTTGGAACAGAAGGGGCTGTCAAAAGGATAGCCTCTTTTTTGTTTTTGACCAATACATAATTTAAAAAATATTTCCTATCTTTAGGTGTATGGACCTCTGCCGATTAAAGTTATGGTCCCGATCAGTAGGTAAGCCAACTGACAAGCTTCCCCGGCCGATTAGGGGAGGCTTTTTTGTTTCTAGTCTATGGAGCCGACTTTTCGGTTTCTTCCATACACAGCTTACATACCTATATTTATTGTTAATATGATAGTTAATAATGTAGATTTTGAAATCGCTTTTACCAATGCTTTTGGAGATTTGAATCGTGTATCCTTATCTTCTATACATGATAATAGATTAAGATTTGAGTTGGCAGGAGACTTTGGAGGAAACGCAAAGCAGAATAAGGGAAGCAATTGAGAGAAGTACCGATATTTTAACGTATTGTTTTAAAAATAGAGAAGTGTTGTTGCGTATCCTATTGTGGGATGATAACGCTGTCGAATTATTGGAAAAATTAATAATTGGAACAGATCACCAAGCAGAAAGGACAAGGGACTTAGAGTCGGAGTGTGATATGCTATACGTTAAAATGAAAAAATATGACGAATTTATAGGGAATTACATAAAGGAATTGATAATTCATCATGATATGGCAATAGAGCCTTCTGCTAATATAACGTGTTATTATATAAATTTTGAAATCCCGGTTGTCATTAATATTTATGATGATCGTGGGATGGATGTTTTTTTCTGCTAATTTTGAATTTATTAATGATTTACGTTTGAATTTCCTAAAATGGATTTTGTGATCAACTGTTGATTGTTAAGAATAAGGAAGGCAGAAAGACCGAAATATTTGTCGTGAACTGGAAAATCAGCAAGGCCACTCAAGAGTTGGATTTAAAAGGATGTTTTCCAGTTGCGGGACAGGCAGTAAATCATTATCATGAGAGGTGAATATTGTGAATAAAATTGAAAGCTACTTAAATATTGTTCATTACTGCCTTTATAGGGCCGAATACAGACTACATCTTTTATTTAATAAAATCAATCCTGTATGGCTTTTGATCCGGCTTTTGATGAAGATTCCTTTTATTAAAAGGAGATATGAAAAAATGGGGGTAACTCGTCAGAGTATTGATACAGATAACAAAACTTGTGGGAAGACAAGCGGTTTGGTCTCAGTACTGTAGCTGCTGGCGGTTTCCTTTGGGGTGGTTTGGCTCTCTTCTTTTTTTCGGTTCTGATGATGTTGAAGGTAAGCATATCCACACCGCTTATAATAGGCTGTGGGGTCGGCTCTGGTCTGATATGTTATGTATTTGTTTTTAGGCAGGATAAATACATAAAATACTTTGACAGATATGAAAAGTGGTCTAAACAGGAAAAGCGCAAATATGCCCGGCTGACCGTAAGCTCAATACTTTTTGTTCTGTTATCCTTTTATCTTTGTCTGGTACTCTGATATCGTAAACATGTAAGTAACATAGCCCAATCTTTCACCCAGATTGGGCTTTTGTTATTTTACTGCATGTACGTTTTTAGCGCCTTATAATCCCTTATTAATGCATTAAGCATAAGAAATATCTGTACTGTACAAACGTTATCATAAACGCGGTTACCGTTATGTGGATGACAGGGGTGTTCCGAGCTCAGGCTATCGAGTGTATAGCTATCGCCATACCGTAGATACAGAGGCCGAGACCCATTTCAAAATGCCAGCGATTTGACCAACTTTTTTTACGAATTGACCAATACATAATTTAAAAAATATTTCTTACCTTTAGGTGTATGGACCTCTGCCGATTAAAGTTATGGTCCCGATCAGTAGGTAAGCCAACTGACAAGCTTCCCCAGCCGATTAGGGGAGGCTTTTTTATTTCAAGCCTATGGAGCCGACTTTTCGGCATTCAACACCATTCATATGCTACGGGAACACCGTATTATTAAAGATACCCCTTCGAGATTTAGAAGACAGCTTATTGTACGAACTTGATTCACGACAACTTCAAACTACTTCACTTCCGAAATTGAAGTAGCAAATTGGGGTAGAAAACTTGCGGAAAAACAAATAATTTTTCCTGAAAAGAGGTTGATAATTTTTCAATTTTACAATGCCGGAGATCGATACATCAATTATTAGAGTCATCTCCAGAAATTATACAAAGAGTTCCCTTAAAATATATAGCCTCATATCTAGGCATAAACCAAGCAAGCTTGAGCCGAATTAGGAATGATGTCAAATAAATGATTTTTTAACATTTGTAAAATCAGACACATAGAAACCACATTATCTTTGTTAAGATTATTTAATATAATAAAACTTTTTATATATGAATTGGTTTGCATTGATTTTGGCTGGTCTTTTCGAAATTGGTTGGCCGCTTGGACTTAAAATGGCACAAAACGGCTCGTCTAATAAATTCGGCTGGATTGCCTTGGCTGTTATTAGCATGGGGATAAGTGGTATGCTTTTGTTTTATGCGCAAAAGACAATCCCTATTGGAACTGCCTATGCTGTGTGGACGGGTATAGGTGCAGTAGGGACATTGGCGATAGGTATTCTATTTTTCGGTGATTCCGCCAGTATTTTTAGATTGCTATCCGCTTCACTCATTGTTGCTGGCATTATCGGCCTCAAGGTTTTTTAAGAGTACTGAATGATTAGCCCGATAAACTATTAAACCTGCTTCTTAACAAATGCAGGTTTAATAATTTTTTACAAAATTGGGCGGCTTGAGAAATTGTGATTTAGGGCGTAGTGGTACTTTTTAAAATTTTATATTGCAAGAAACCAAACATTGAAATTAAGCCAAAGTATAACATCGCTATTGAAACTGCAAAAATCAGATTTTGGTGTTCAATGTAATGCAGTAATCCGGTGAAAAACGAAGCGATGAAACTCAACGGGATTAATACAGCCAGCCCAGTGATCATGATACGGCCTGTAATTTTATCACTGTTGAACGAGCCTGTAACTTGAATCCGTTTCTTTAAAAATTTATTAAGCTCATATGAAAGCGAATTAATGACCTTTGAAAATAGAGCGAAAACCGGTTGCAAAAGATTCTTATTCTTTATAAATCGAATAAACCCGATTATATGCTTACTGAGAGAAAAAGCAGTATTGATATTTGACAGGATAGGAAAATAGTCAACAATCCAACTAGCCGCTGACTCAAAAAGATCGTTTAGCAATTTTTTCATTTTTTCTTACTTTTAGTTTTATAAATTGTTTATTTAAGATAGGAAAATAGATCCCTCGCTCAAAGCTGTTGTTTTTCAGTTATTGGGAGATGCTAGCAGTTTGTAAATCGTTATAAGAATGCTGATCAATTTGCTAGCAGATTTCGCATTACCTATATAAGTCAGATTTATAAGTATCAAACTGCTAGCATTTATTTTTTGTAACTTTTTTATTGTCTTTAATGAGATACAAGGGGAGCATGTCATTTTTTCCACAGTTGCGATTTGATCAACTTTTTCTACGAATTGACCATACATATTTTAAAAATATTTTCTTACCTTTATGTGTATGGACCTCTGCCGATTAAAGTTATGGTCCGATCAGTAGGTAAGCCAACTGACAAGCTTCCCCGGCCGATTAGGGGAGGCTTTTTTGTTTCTAGCCTATGGAGCCGACTTTTCGGTATCCAACGCCGTTAATATGCTACGGAACAACCAATTATTAACGATACCTCTTCGAGATGAGATACTTATTTACTTTGATATTCAGACCTAATATTGCTAGCATAAACCCGAACCCTATAAATATATAACTGAACATATCTTCAAATCGAATGTTGATGAAAAAGGGGATGCTTTGATAATCAATAAACTCGACATTATCGTTAATGCCCGTCACTTGTGTATCCGAGGTTTCGCTGTAATATATTTCGATATTATCACCCACACGGAGGTCATCTATTGTTTGTAAGTTTCTAACACTATTTGGCTCGTAAATCTCGAAAACATAGGGGTAGCTGTCAATTTTCAGATACCTGTAGCTTCCACGGAACCTCTTGGGAAACTCTTTATACTCTTTTGAAAAATAAGTTATTGTTCCTGTTGTATGGGTATAATCGGATCGTTCTCTATTACTTTTATACAGAAGGATCAGCCCACCAATGAAAAACAATAGGGAAGTGATCATTATTTTGAAAAATTTCATTGTTCTGTTTCGCTCATGTGAGTTGATATTTAGTTGATCATTATATGGCTTATTCCATCAATTTGAATTTGCCTAAATTACGTATAATCTTGACGCTTCAAAATTTATTTTCGGATGCCCGTGCTCATCGGCGGGAGTAGTGATCGAGGGGTAGTTGCGTTGTGTTCGTATGAAGCGCGTAAGTTTGGCGTGCATTCCGCAATGCCGATGCGGCTGGCACTGCGTATGTGTCCCGAGGCTGTTGTGGTGCGGGGTGAACATGATCGCTATAGTCAGTATTCCAGTATCGTCACCCAGATCATCGAAGAGGAACCCCCCATTGTATCAGGATACCTGTGCTATGACGGGTATGCGGATGCGGTCTACTTTTAAATATAATTTTATCGATGCCTGCCATATTGTGCCTTTCGCAGTTACACACGTTGACAGGGTTACAAATGGCTTCGCTCTCTGTCCGAATCTGCACCGTGCATTCGATAAGGGACTGGTTAGTATAGATCAGGATTATCGGATTATGGTTTCCGATCATATTGATGAACAGGCTGAGCATCCATACTGCTTGTCGAAATTAAGGGGCAAGCCCATCTTGCTTCCTCAAGATCATCGGTATTATCCTTCTCAGGAGAACCTAGGTTGGCATCGAAGTTATGTGTTAAATATTAAATTTGACAAATAAGGGAGTTCATTGTTTAGAATAAAGAGTATAGATCGAATAATCGAATTCTATTGAAAGTTTTGTCTGTATTTTATATATTTAATCTGGAAGATTTGTATGAAGGAATACAGCTTTTCGGTTTTTGTGTCTCCGGAAGCTTGTTTGATATTGCAAAATCAGATTATCGTGGTGATATTACTGCGGAGGAATTGAAAAGCTCTGAAGACAGGCTTGTCCGTATCGTAGGCATTCTAACCTATAAAAATATACCGACCAAAAATGGGACTATTATGAAGTTCGGAACTTTTTGGATGCTGCAGGCAATTTCTTTGATACCGTCCATTTTGCTCCTTCATTGAAAAAATACCCGCTCTATAGTGCAGGTCTGTATTTAATAGAAGGCAAGGTCGTATTAGATTTCGGCTGTCCAGCAATAGAAGTTTTTAAATGTGGTAGAATGCCGATGAAGCCTGATCCGAGGAATGTTTAAACGTGCCTGATAAATTACATTGACTCTTTGAAAATAGATATTAAATCACGATATTTATTGTTTTTCAAATCAAGATAAAATAATCTAGATGTAGCTGATATTATACCAAATATTCAAAATTTAAAATTACTAAAAATGAAATTTAAAAACAGGACGATATCCCAACTCGCGGAAGTCATCTGTGGTAATCAAGCTGTATGTGGAAACTATTTTCCATATAGAACCAGTAGTATTATTACCAAATTCTTTCACGATGCGGAGACTGAATATAGTCATGATGGATCGACAAGGAATTTTTGGGTAGCCAATACTTTAACAGAGATTCTTAATCTTCCGTCATCCCAGCAAGGATTTCCATCCGATACATTTTTGGAAATTATTAAACTTTTAATGGACCCAGCAGAAGCAACTAACGAGGATTCTAGTAGAAGCGGCGCATTGGCCCATTTGAATGATATCTTATCTAAGGAAGGTTTTGAAGCATTTTATGCAGAAGACAGACAATGCTATTTGAAACAGACAGCTACACAGAAAATTGGCAATACTGCACAAAATCCACATCGAACATTTACACCAGCAGAGCAAAAAAGAAAAGAGAATCTTACACTCTATTTAAATAATGCATCTGAAGATGATATCATTGAAGAAATATTGATACCCCTATTTAGACATTTAGGATTTTTTAGAATTACGAATGCCGGGCATAAAGATAAGGCACTCGAATATGGAAAGGATATTTGGATGAAATATACCCTCCCAACCCAACATATCCTCTATTTTGGTATTCAAGTAAAAAAGGGTAGAATAGATTCCTCAGGTGTAACGAAGACTGGTAATGCAAATGTTGCCGAAATATACAATCAGGTATTAATGATGCTAGGCCATGAAATATTTGATCCTGAAATTGGTAAAAAAGTACTCGTAGATCATGGATTTATTGTAGCGGGTGGAGAAATTACAAAGGCTGCAAGGAATTGGATTGGCGGCAAACTCGATGTTACAAAAAGAAGTCAAATCATGTTCATTGATAGGGAAGATATCTTGAATCTCTATATTGTAAATGGACTTCCACTACCTGCTGCCGCAATAATTGAGATGCCAAATACTGATGATTTGCCCTTTTAATTTTAATCGCTGATCACATAATTTGAAGTTCCTAATAACCAATCAACTAAGCTATGTTAGATATACGAAAGATCCATGAAGATGTTTATAATTATCTGATGCGATGCCACAGAAAAGACAACAATTTTCTGTTTACATTTCGACGTTCAAATAGGAAAGATCGATTAACAAAAGGATATTGGTTTCTTGGCGACGATTATTATATGGCTATTTCTTTCTGGACGGGAAATGACAGTGTGTCTAAAACGCCAAGAATTGCCTTTACAATCAATATCCACGGAGATTGCTATCTAGAATTTCATTCAAAGGATTTTGGGTATGGCTTATATAACGAACAACTATTATCAAGATTAGGAATAAAGGGGAATTCAAACTCTATTATTTTAAAAAAGTACCAAGCAAGTGGTCCCGAGAAATTTTTAGAATGCCTTGAAGATTTTATCGCTAATGATAAATCCCTTATTGACAACGCTGTAAGAAATGACACTTTATTAAGGTATGAAAGAACAGACTACGATTATATAGACAATGCGAAAAAAGGGGACATATCGGAGCCTGAGTACTCGCTGTCTAATATAGAAATAGACTTTCTGTATCCAAGCGATTTCGAAAAGCAACTCTCTAATGTTCTTGAGTACAAAAAGCAACATAAGGAGAGGTTTCGTGCGACTGGCTATCTTCGAGGTTTCGCAATAAAAAACTTTGGTTCTATAAAAGAGTTGACAATTGCCAATATCCCAGATGGTTGTAAATGGATCTTTCTTACCGGAGAAAATGGAGCGGGTAAAACGTCACTTTTACGAGCATTGGCAACCGGTTTATGCAATAACAATGATGGTGATCGTCCAATTGCCGAAAACTACCATGATTTTGAAATTTCCATTACGCTTGATGATGTAGTAGGCCTTAAAGAAACTACGATTTTTGCGGAGGATGATTATCGTAAAAAAGCGACATTGCCAAGGGGGTTTGCCGCTTATGGCCCTGTAAGATTAATAACTCTTGGAACAGCCGATGATCTACTATTCAGTGAAAAAGCAAAAGGGACATTAACCAGAAAAGCATATGGGCTTTTTCATCCTATAAGCATTCTTCAAGACATTAGCATACCTTTTGGAATGCTTTCAAAGCCGGATGAGCACAATCTTCATGAGCAAGATTTACTGGAGAGTATAGAGTATAATCTAACAGAATTGTTGCCAAACATAGAGAAAGTTGAAATTATTCCTAATGCAACAGCGTATGAGATCAAATATTTTCAAGGAGACAAAGACATTCCAAATGGTTTGATAGCAAGTACGTTTAATGATCTTCCATCTGGCACAAAAAACTTCGCTGCATTGATTTTGGACTTGATATTAAATTTTACACAGCAATTTGTGACCTTAAGAGACATAACAAATTTGAATGGTATAGTTTTAATTGACGAAATAGATCTTCATCTTCATCCAAAAATGCAAAAAGAAATTGTAAGGCAATTAAGTGAAACATTTCCTAAAATGCAATTCATTGTTACTACACATAGTCCCATTCCATTGTTGGGTGCACCTGAGAATTCAATGTTTATAAAAATAAGAAAAGATAATAAAGAAGGCACTACAGCAGAAGTTTTAAATATCGATATCAAAAACCTTCTTCCAAATGCCATATTAACTTCGCCGATTTTTGATTTTGATGATATAATCAATAACAATCATAAATCCGAAGATAGGTTAATGACAGAAGATGATTATGATGATGCAGTTTTTTATCGAATTCTTGAAAAGAAAATCAGGGAGAAGAACTTAAATTTCAATCAGTAGAATGATACATTTACCATTAAAAAATCAAGCTGAAATACCTGAAAACTTGATTACAGATGCCGCATTGCGGAGACTCAGACACCTTATCGAGGAAGCTAATGGAAACGAAAATATGGAATATTATTATCGCAATGATGTTCTCCGAAATAAGTTAAAAGGATATTCTATACATAAGGATGAATTTGAGGAAAACGACCGTGCAAAATGTTATTACTGCGAATCTCAGGCCGAAGCCGTTACGGCTTTACAAGTTGAGCACTATAGACCTAAAGCGAGAGTAGATACTCTTGATACAAACGGAGAGATACATTCAGGGTATTATTGGCTCATACTTGAATGGACAAATTTACTACTTAGCTGTCCTAAGTGTAATGGAAGAGACGCCAAAGGAAATAGATTTCCCGTTCGAGGTCCGAGAGCGCAAGCAGTTAACCCGATCAATGAAATTGATGGAACAATTAGCATAAACCGGCAGCATTGCTTTGCGTCAGGAAATCCCTTAATTGATGAAGAACCATTATTACTAAACCCAGAAATTGATGACCCCGAACAGTTCTTGACTTTCAATCTGAATGGTCATCTTCAAGGATACGGCAATGGGGCAGATCGAGGAAATACGACTATAGAAATTTGTAAACTCAATCGTGCCGAATTGGTAGTAAATAGGATTAAATTTTGGAATGACATTAAACAAGAAATTCTATTATTCTGCGCCGTAGGAGCTGGAGATGAATTGCTACTGCGATTGTTCAAAGGGACCTGTCAAAAAATCCTATTAAAACAAAGACCCGATCAAGAATATTCCTTTTTTGGCCGTTTTATAAATAGAGAAATTGAACAATTTATAACAGAGGATGTCCCACCTCAATTTCAACAAATTTTCAGACAGGCATACGAAGAACAAAATAATTAATAATATGCAACAGATTCGCGACATTTTTTAATTTTATTGATTTAAGCTGCTAACTTTCAGTTATGAAAGACGCGAAAAGAATAGTTATATCGCGAAAAAGTGGCTTAAAGTATATTTAGAATTAGGTTCTGTGACGAAAGCCACTTTACGGTGCGGGGTAGCAAGATCAACATTACATCATTGATTAAAAGGTTCAAAGAGCATGGTGAACCCGGACTGTCAGATATGTCTCGTCCTGAAAAAACTTTACAGTGGGGGACAGGGTTGTTCCCCGAGCTCAGGCTATCGAGTGTATAGCTATCGCCATACCCAGATCTGTAGATACAGAGGCCGAGACCCATTTCAAAATGCCAGCGATTTGATTAACTTTTTTTACGAATTGACCAATACATATTTAAAAATATTTTCTTACCATTATGTGAAGTACCGGATCTTCGGGGGGCAATTCACTTTTGGATATGGCCGTGAACATCAACCTTAAAACGGTAGACAGTTACATACGACGTTTTAATGGACCTGACCTAGAGATCGGTGAGCTTCTGTCGATGGAAGATGCTAAGCTTTACGATCTTTTTACAGAAGAAGACCAAACTAACCGGCTGGGTTTACGTTTAGATGAGTTGCGGCAGTATTGTTTAAAAATCAAAGAAAAATACAGCTTCGTACGTTTGCCTCTTGACCTTTTAGATCCTTTTATCGTTATTAGATCTAAAATATCTGTATAGCCGGTTAGCAAGTCACTTTCCCCCTATGTTAGATTTCGTTGAGAGAAACTACAATTATGATATACCTAATTAATCAATAATAACGTCAACTTATATATTTGAGAGAGAGAACAAATCAAGAATAAAAAATCCGGTATCTTATAATGATTAATACGATTTTCGATTTTTTTCTCCTCTTTATAGATATAAAAGTAGTAAACCGATAGAAGAATGCATAAGACAACTATTTTTAAAATATTCATAAGAATAGTGTCGTTTTTTACTATTAGGGATAGGATCGCTACCGAATATATTATCGCTCTTCTTTGAAGTACTGTTAAGGTCATTCTGATTTGATTGGAAACTAATATAAGAATTAAATTTAATTAAATAGCTATTTAGGAGGTAATCCTTCTCCAGGATATGTACTACCTGAACCTTCATTGTTATTGCCTGAGGAGGAGTAATTCCACCAAGGATTGTATCCTGGATTTGAACGTATGTAACCGCCCTCCGCAAAATAATTTGTGTACCAATTATTATAAACTTTTTCTAGAGCATTATAACCAATGGAACCAGCTGTTGCTGGAAGACCTAGCGATCCCTTAATAAGATCATATCCCGCGCCAACCCATGTCGCAAAACTCTTCCCCGAATCCACAATAGCTTCAAACAACATATTAGTGTCTGCTAAGTAGTTTACTCTACCAATATTATCGACATAGTATGTTCTGCCATTCGAATCTATTTTAATTTCTGGGGCGGGGCCTGCACCGGAACTATTACCTCCTAATATTGCATGATTTTCTTTTTCCGTCAAAAGACATAGTTCTTTTTGAAGCTGCTCAAACGTAATTTTAAATTTCTTTTTCATTTTTAATATTTAATATATAGTAAAAATAAAACTATAATGTTAAGGCATGATAATTCATATGTTAATTTATTGTTAATTATACAGTAGCTTGGTGGTTATATTTGAAGATTATTTAATAATCGTCGAAAAAGATCAATATAGCGAAATATGCATATTTTCGGATTATAGTTTAACTTAGGACACTCATAGAAGGCAGTTATCTATGGCAGTGTTTGTTATTGAGTTAATGACGAGCTATGTAACTACTTTAATTTTCAATAGTTTATTCCGCAAAGATTTTCCATTACATAGGTCTTCAAGTTTAAATGATGATAGTCATTACTTCCCTGCAAGATGGGCAAAATTTTTATCAGCCAAGTATCCAGTCGATGAATTTTAGCTTTGTTATTAAAGAATTGCTTTTTATATCCAAAATAAATAGCCAAATGAACCGAAAACTCTTTAATATCAAATTCAATATTAGCCTTCTCCAATTTATTCTCTAAAATATGAGCAGAGTGCAACCTGAATTTCCTCTCTTTAAATTCTTTCAATGGATCAATAAAAATTGATGTAAGAAGTTCACGTGTATTGATTCCTTTCAATCTCTCTAGGATGTCGAAAGAAAGTTTTAATTCATCGATCCTGCTGTCAAATGATTTTAGCTTCACTTTTTTTAAACTGGATATTTTAAAAAGTAAATTCGAAATTTCGTGGATAGGTTGAAAATACGATAAAACTTTACAGTCTATAGTGTTTTCAGAAAACTGTGTTACGCCAATTGTATTTCCAATGTTATCTAAAATAATGCTGTTCGATCCAACAAAATCTGCTGACGGCGTGTTAGATAAAAAATCAATTTGCTTAATAAATCTTTCACAGTCTACTAAACAATATTTTGTTATGATTGAAATATAACATTTATCCAAACTTTTTATATAATGATTCAATACCTTTGCGATTGATTGCTTCTTGGGGACAATAATATACTTAAGATCAATAAATGCACGATTTAATACGGTTGAATACTCAATATAGTCGGCTTCTGAAAGAATGAGAGCTATGTTAAATTTAACATATTTAGATTCTAATATATTATTGATAACATTTTTATAGCTTTCAATTGTCCCTTTAAAGCACAGGCATACCGTGATGTCCATGGATGAAAAATTCTTTGAACCATATTTAGCTTTCTTTTGTTTCTTTATAAGATCTTTATAAACTCGTATGGTTTTAGATACCATTAGCTCAGAATTTAAATTGACCTCAGCAAATGCTTTAGATTTTTTTGCTAATGATAAAGCATATTTAGGATTTTCTATTAATCGAAGGATACCATTAGATAGTCCAATAATATCAACTTTTGCTTGACCTTCTTCCATTAAGATAGGTATTTTAATCCCATTTTCTGTTTTGACAATCTCTGTAAGTCCATCTATATCAGAAACTACTATTGGGAGACCGGAGTGCATCATTTCAATTGCAGTATAGCTGCATTGTTCTACAAATGAAGGAACTACTCCAATGTCAGCTAAACAATAAAGATCATTTAATAAAGATTTGTGTAAATTTCCTGTTAAGGTTATTTTCGACCAAATCTTTGTAGCTTCCGATAGTATAGAATGAAAGTCTCCTTGTCCTGCAATCACTAGCCTGCTATTAGGATATTTTTTTAATACTTCACCAAAAGACTCAACGAGACCAATGATTCCCTTTCGCACGTGTATGTTTCCCGCATATAAGATAATTTTTTCAGACTGTGAAAATCCCCATTCTTTCCTTAAATCCTTTTTTGAGCGAGCTTGGGAAGTGTTTTTTTTGAACCCATTATAGATGACAGATACTTTGTTTTTTTGCAAATTGAATATTTTATAAAGATTCTCTTTTGCAAATTCTGTTACACAGATAATATGGTCTACTGCCGTATATGATATATATTCCTTTTGAAAGGAAGGATGTAAAAAATGCGAATCAGAATGTGATTGCAAAATTTTATTAAGTTTGGAAAACAGCTCGTAGTTATTAGTAACGTGATCTCGCCATGGAATGCAGTGCTTTGTCAAAATAGCTATACATTCAAACTTCTGCTTTAGTAATCGCGCAAAAGGAGCATGGTTAATCCAATTAAAATGAAACACTACTGGATTTTCTGGTATTAACTCAGTTTTTAACATGCTTATTAGCTGATCATTTAGGGCTTGATTGACAATATTTAATTCGTCGGGATACAATAAATGAACACTATCATCTATCTGCCGCTTTTCAACTTCATTTTCCATTTTAGCATTTACACCGATGTAATTTAACGATATATTTTTTGCTTGTGCAAGCCCCGCAGTTAATTGACTGACGTATGTACTAAGTCCGCTCGAATTTCTAAGGTGGTAATCAATAATGTATAATTGCATTTTCATTTCGTAATTATTTGGAATCCATGCCTTTCGTTTAAGTGTAATAAAAAGTGAAAAATCATGATATAATTATTTTTAAATACAGTTTCAGAAGCCAAATTTCTGCAAATTGGTTTTACTTCTAAGTCCTCAACAGTAATCACCTCTATTTATGTTGTCAAGGGCAAAAATAGTAATATTATCATGAAAAGTCTTTTTTCTTCGATAATTATTTTGTTTTAAATAAAAAAAAATCATTGTATACTTAAAATAACATTGCGTTAATATTTAGATAACATTAAGAGTATAGTTTTGACGAAATTGACAGGGTAGAAGATGAAACATGGAATTAAAAAACTTTCCCTTGGATAGGCAGTTAGATATGATGGATTGTGGACCAGCATGTTTAAAGATGATCGCAAAGCACTACGGAAAATACTATTCACTACAGTATCTGCGCGATCTCTGTGGGAATACTCGCGAAGGGGTTTCTTTAGCTGGTATATCGTATGGTGCTGAGTCTATTGGTTTGCGGTCGTTGGCTGCTTATTGTACAATGGATGATATTGTCCGAAAGGTTCCATTGCCAGTTATCATTCACTGGGATAATTCACATTTTGTAGTATTGTATGCAGTGAAACAAAAACGAAATGGCAAAGCAATATATTTCGTAGCCGATCCAGCGAAAGGATATATATCATATGATCACGAAGAATTTGAAAATAGATGGATAAAACGCAACAAAAATAAGACGTCCGGTGTAGCTTTAATACTCGAACCACAAGCAGATTTCAAACAACGTCAAGCTAATGAAAAAGCCGAACGAGGGAAACAATTAGAGAATATCATGGGCTATTTCATCCCCTATAAGAAGAATTTGCGCTACTTAGTATTAGTGATGTTATTAATTACTGCAATGCAGGCAGTACTTCCTTTTGTTTCGAAAGCCGTTATAGATGTAGGGATACAGACACAGGATGTCACTTTTATCAATATTGTGTTAGCAGCAAATCTGGCCCTAATTATTAGTATTACGTTGAGTACAGCTGTTAGAGATTGGATCTTGCAGCATATGTCCTCTCGGATTAATATTGCGCTTATATCAGATTATCTTATCAAGCTGATGAAACTCCCTGTTTCTTTCTTTGAGAATAAGTTGTTGGGTGACATTTTACAACGTGCAAATGATCATGAACGTATCCGTTCATTTATTATGAACAGCTCGCTCAATCTCGTGTTCGCTATCTTAACATTTATAACGTTTGGGATCGTTTTACTTCTCTACAATAACACCATCTTTTGGATTTTTTTGACCGGTAGTACGTTGTACGTGCTTTGGGTATTGATATTTTTGAAATTTAGAAAGAAACTGGATTGGGATTATTTCGAATTGACAGCTAAAAACCAAAGTTACTGGGTAGAGACGATAGGTGGCATTCAGGAAATTAAAATAAATAACTATGAACAGGCAAAGCGGTGGAAATGGGAGGGTATACAAGCACGCCTTTTTAAAGTTAACCTCCGTATGTTAGGTATTAACAATGTACAGAATCTTGGAGCAAGTTTTATTGATTCAGTTAAGAATCTGTTGATAACATTTTTTTGTGCGAAAGCTGTTATCCGCGGAGATATTACTTTTGGAATCATGATTTCTACACAGTTCATTATAGGGTTGTTAAATGGTCCTGTACAGCAGTTAATTTCTTTCATGGTAGGATTTCAATCTGCGCAAATTTCATTTATGCGTCTTAACGAAGTGCAGACTTTAAAGGATGAAGACGAAGATGTCGGTAACAATGATTTAGAACTTGCAGCAAACAAACATATAATTCTTAATAATGTATCTTTTCAATACACGAGCGTTTCTCCCTTAATATTGAAGAATATTAATTTGGTTATCCCTGAAGGGAAAATCACTGCCATTGTTGGTGATAGTGGGTCTGGGAAATCTACTTTAGTAAAGCTTCTCCTACGGCTATATAGACCCAGTTATGGAGAGATTCTTATTGGCGGTATGAATGTCAATAATATTGGGCTAAGAGAGTGGCGAAAAAAATGCGGAGCTGTTATGCAGGATGGTAAAATATTTAACGATACTATATTGAATAATATTATTCTTGATGACGAGAGACCTAACAACGATAGGTTGAAAAAAGCAGTACAAGCGGCTAATATTGGCTTTGAGATAGAACAATTACCATTAGGTTATCAAACAAAAATGGGAGAGAGTGGTGGATCTTTAAGTGGTGGACAAAAGCAGCGAGTATTAATTGCCCGCGCGTTATATAAAAACCCAGACATATTATTTTTTGATGAAGCGACAAATTCCTTAGATAGTATCAACGAACAGAAAATAACTCAAGCATTGGACAAGGTATTTCATGGTAAGACAGTTATTGTAGTAGCACATCGACTTAGTACGATAAGGAAAGCTGATCAGATTGTCGTAATGCGTGATGGCCATATAGTTGAAGTCGGCAGCCATGATAGTTTAATGAAAAAGCAAGGTAGATATTATCAATTGGTGGAAACTCAATCTGAGATAAAGATAGTAGTTTAATTAAATGACAAAATTATAGTGCAAGTGGAGATTCAACATAACGAAGAGATAATTACTTCAAACCGAACAGAAGAAGTTCGAGACATTATAGAGCGTATGCCCAACACATTCGCTAGATATGTTACCTATGTCATTTGTGGAATAGTGATCTTATTGTTCTTCTTTGGATACATTATTAAGTATCCAGACATTGTCACTGGTGAAGTAACGATTTCTGCACAACAAGCCCCACTTAAATTGGTAGCAGAGCAAAATGGAAAATTAATGTTTGGTAATATTCGATCACAAGACAATGTTAAAGCTGGTCAATTGGTAGCATGGATAGACAACCCTACTGACCCAGCGCTGATCCAAAAGATAAAAAGAAACATTGAGGAAGTGGGGTTTGTAAATATAAACGCCCGGTCACTGTATGGTTCCTTTCCTAAAGATATGAATTTAGGTGATCTTACGATTCCATATTCCTCGTTCTTGACCGCTTTAAAGCAATTCGCGGACTATCAGGATCATAAGCTGTTTGACAGACAAGAACAATCATTGAATAATATTCTAAAGGAGCAACGTCAAGCACTTCATACACTAAAGGAAAAGGAAGGTTTAAGCGAACAAAACATCAAATTAAATCGGAAATTTGTAGAAAGAGACTCAATTTTGCTAGCACGAAACGTCATCAGTCAAGCTGAATACGAGCAAACTGTAGCTTCTAACCTCAATTCGATTGATCAATACAAAACTTCTCTACGTAATACAGGAACTGTACGAGAACAGATATCTAATACAGAGAATTCAATTCAGCAGAACAGTATAGCGAAGACAGAAAAAGAATTGCAGCTCGAATTGGAACTAATTACTTCTTATAACAACTTAATAGATAAAATTGCACTTTGGGAAAAACAGTATTTAATAACTTCACCCATTGATGGGAAAATACAGTTTTTAAAGTTTTGGAATAAAAATCAATTTGTACAAGCCGGCGAGCCATTATTTTCTATTGTTCCTACCGAGAATAAATTACTAGGTCAAGTATTATTGCCAATTTCTGGTGCAGGAAAAGTAAAAAAGGGCCAAGAGGTCATCATAAAGATGGCGGATTATCCGTATATGGAATACGGTTATATCAAAGCAAGTGTAGTAAATATTGGTTTAGTAAGCACTTCATTACAAACTAATAGCGGTTCAAAAGAAAGTTATATGCTAACGCTAGATTTTCCGAGTGGATTAACCACAAATTATGGTACAAAACTAGAGTTCAAATTTGATTCTAAGGGTATAGCGGAAGTTATTACAAAGGACAGACGTCTAATTCAAAGATTTTTTGATAACCTTAAATATATCGGACATTCTAAATAATGAAATTATCAATTACATTTTTCATTATCAGTTGCGTTTTTTCTTCTAATCTTTCTGCGCAGATAAAACTAACATTATCCATAGCAAAGGATATTCTCGAACATAACAATACTAACATTAAACAATCGGTGCTCAGGGAAAAAATTTCAAGGATTGAATTAGACCAATCGTATGACAACCTGTGGCCAAATTTAGGTTTTTCGATAAATAATCAAAACACAATGGGTCTCAACTTCGATCAGGTAACTGGACAGTTGGTAACCGGTAACCAATGGGCACATTATGCTAATGCAAGCTTAACCTCAAGCGTGACATTCTTTCAAGGATTTCGCGACATCAACACCATACGTTTAAATAAGGTTAATTTGGATTTGTCGCGATTAGACACTGATAGATTGAGGCACGAACTACAAATACAATTAGTAACCTTATTTTTCCGTTGTCTAATCAATTACGATTTGTATCAAGTTAGCACTCAGCAAGCTAATTTTTCTGCGCAACTCGTACTCGCGGAGGAACATAAAATTTCAACAGGTAAGAGCACTCTAGTAGATCTAGCTCAGGCCAAAAGCAAGCTAGCAAATGATGAACTAAATAAGACAAATGCAAAAAATGCCTATGACCTGAGTGTTTTTAAGTTGAAACAGCTATTAGAGATTGATTCGGAAATCGAAATAATTAAGCCAGAATTAGAAAGACAAGATCCCGTTTTTCTTCTAAAAGACGACAATATATTCATAAATGACCCCTATATCAAGCTTGCAAATAAACGTATTGATCAATCTATTTTAAACAAAAGAATTATTAAATCCAATTATTATCCTACGTTAAACTTCAATGGCGGATATGGTACAAATTTCTCTTCTAGACGATTTACATCTGTTTATTCGACGAAGGTCATGCCCTTAGGTGACCAAATAAATAATAACAGGTCTTTGTATCTAAATTTATCGTTGTCATTTTCAATTTTCGATAAAAACATTACAAAGTCCAGTATAGCGAAAATTAATCTTAATACCGAAAATCTCTTAATGGAACGTGATAAAGTGTCTAAAGAGAGAGCTCAGAATATACACCAACTTAAAATGGAATATCAGGCTGCAATCGTGGAAAATAAAGCGATTGAGAGCGCCTATAATAGTAGCAAAGTAAATTACCAAGCAATGAAAGAAAGGTTTAATGTGGGCAAAAGTTCGTCCATTGACCTTTTTAAGGCTTTAACAGATTTTAATATGAATGAATTCAAAAAAATTACAAGTATATATAATATACATTTGAAAGAGAATCTAATTAAATTAGAATTAGCCATCCCTTAGAAAAGCTTGACATTTTCGGATTCTACTTTTCTGTTAATCTTATACAAATACATGGACGTTTATTAATCGTTTAGTTCAAAGCATAATTTAGAAATCATGACAAATGCTATCATTTTGGCAGCAGGAAAGGGCGGGAGATTATTGCCCTTAACAGAAAAGGTGCCAAAGCCATTGCTCTCTATATGGGGCGACAGTATTATTGAAAGGCAGATCCGTTTTTTGGTTGAAGCTGGGGTTAACCATATAACTATTGTAGTAGGCTATTTGTACGAACAATTTCTATTTTTGACGGACAAATACCCAGACTTAGAAATCGTGATAAATAGCCAATATGAGGCTACCAATAATTTTTATTCTCTATTCTTGGTAAGAAATAGACTAAAAAACACTTGGATTATCGAAGGTGATATTTTCATGGTAAGTAATCTATTTTTAACACATAATAGATCGGTCTATTACAGCTCTTTAAAACCGGTTGTTCAGTATGAATGGTATTTTAAATATAATATTCATCGACGTATCCAATCTATTCATATAGCAGACAGACTTGCATTTCCAGCTATGTTTACTACCGATTATCACATAAACATGGGCGTTTCTTTTTGGGATCACAGATCATGCAGTACAATTAAGAATTTGTTTGAAAGCATACATAGTGATAGTGACCGGTTTGATATCTACAAAAATTTATATTGGGACAAGATAATTTACGACTATTTAAATGAATTTGAAGTGTACATCCATATTGTCAAGGAAAACGATTGGTATGAGATTGATTCGGTCAAAGATATGACTAGAGTGATCAAAGCGCTTGATAGTGGAAACTCTTCAAGCCAAGTAGATTATATGGACGCCGACAGCAGAGTCAAACCTTAATAAGGGTGTATAGCAGCAAGATATGTTATGAAAAAATACAAAATCGATCCTGTCTTAAATAGGAGAAATGAGAATTCACTGCAAAAATACCATCTAAGGCTGGCCAGATATATAGAAAAATATGGCTTTGGATTAAGTGAATCGGAGATTAATGAGATCTATCAGCATATTGAAGCATTAGAGGATTTTCTATCTAGCGAAGAAGAGTATGCTTTAATTTATTCTAACGTACAAAAGCCAGAAATAATCTATGAATTCGATATTTCAGAAGATGATTGGAATTTCATCACCTTGGAGCAAGGTACATATTTTAAGTATTTACCCCAACAAGGCTATAGATTAGGATATAAATGGTCAGATATGAACTATTTGATCACAAGAGAAGGGGCTGCAATTATTCTGGAAAGAATCAAAGAAATAGACCAGCCATATTGTGATATAATTCTTGAGTTGATAGGCAAGAAAAAGCTAACTGATTTTGTTTTAAACGATGATGCATTCCAGTTAACTAGGCAAACTAAAGGATATGACGAAAGTAGAAACCAAGAGATTTTGTCAACCATCTTTAAGAAAGACCGATGGAATATTCATGATAAGACGAAAGTTAGAGAACTACTACAAATAGTCTTTTTCACATCTAAGGAACTGGGCATTGACTTATTTATAAATGAGGGGACACTCCTGGGTTGTATTCGGCACGGAGAAATAATGAAATGGGATGATGATTTAGACGTAGCGGTAAATAGTAAAGACGTACGAATATTCTTGAATAAGCTTAAGCAAAATAAAAACCTTGATATGGGGACTGCATATCTCCGGGGGAGGCATCTTTTTTACAAAATTTGGTTACGAGATTGTAAAGAGATCCAAGGACATAAACACCGATTTCCTTTCATTGATATTTGGCCTTTTGAAGTTGTTGAATCATGTATACATTATGATTTTGGTTACACATATCCGATTGAAGATATTTTTCCATTGTCAGATCGCTATTTTGAAGAAACCGTAGTAAAAGTTCCCCAGAATCCGCTATCGTATTTAGATAATCGATATCCAGGCTGGAAAGACAAGATAGTTTTTTATCCCTATTGCCATCGAGATGAAAGAAGCTCAGAGAAACAGCTAGAGGCTTATATCTCAGTAGATAGTCATGGTCTAATGCAATATGATTGTATGGAGAAATATCAAAGTGAATCAAAAAAATAATTTAATTAAAATTATGAATAAGTCAAAACAATACGTCATTATTCTGGCTGGGGGTATAGGTAACAGGTTTCAAGGCAAAATTCCGAAACAATTTTGCGAAGTGGCGGGTAGACCATTATTGATGCATACATTAAGGGTCTTTGAACAATGTCCTCTTAATCTTGAAATTATTCTGGTGCTGAATAAAGAATACGTTGCAGTCTGGCGCCAGATGGTTAAATTTTATGGTTTTAACGTTCGGCATCGTATTGTTGTCGGGGGAAAAGAACGATTCCATTCCGCGAAAAATGCTTTTGATGCCATTCCTGATGACAATGGTATATTGGTTGCCATTCATGATGGTGTGCGTCCTTTTGTAGCTCAAGATGTGATTATACGGGCATTTGAAAAAGCAAAAGAATATGGTGCAGTCGTTCCTGTGGTATCCACGGTCAATCCGATACGTTTAAATAAAGATGGATGTTCTCATGCCTTAGATCGAACCTATGATCGATCAAATGTCCATATTGTTCAAACCCCTCAAGTTTTTCAGTATGGAATATTGAAAGAAGCATTCGGTCAAGAGTATCACGCTTCTTTCAGAGATGATTCAATACCGGTTGAAGATTTGGGACATCAGATTTATGTGGTCGAAGGCAATAGAGAGAATATAAAAATCACCTTTCCGCTCGATCTGGCTTTTGCCGAAGCTCTCTATCCAATAATGTTTGGTGAACTGTAATGGAGTCAATTATGAAAGTTTATATTATCAAGACCGATGGATCAGGTCGACCTATTCCATATCTAACTGCTCAATCTGGAGATGTAGCTATTCCAAGTTGTTGTATCAGAAAAATTAACCAGCAAATATTTTTTGAAAAGTACGGCGTAGAAATTACTGATTACGAAATTGAGAATTACAAAGCGCATTTCAGTATCTGGAATCATTTTATAAATAGTCATACGGACGGCATGTGTGTAATAGTTGAAGATGGGGTGAAAATAAATGTGTCTTTGGAAGAGGTTCAGTTGGAAATTTCCCAACTTGAGGATTGGGATGTTTTTTTTCCTTATGACAAAATATCAGAAGAAGGGAGGATGTTAACCAATGAGGTCTGTGCAAGTCAGTTGAAATACTTTTGGGGCAGTTACTTTTATTTTATAAATGAAAGTGGCGCTCGAAAAATGATTGAATATGATACTATTACACAGCCCGTTGATGAAGAACTTCTTGCAGCTACGATTTCAGGTAGTATAAAAGCGTTTTGTTCCAAAACTGATTGGTTCGAATATAATGAATCCAGCTCTCCCAGTTTTATAAGTCGCAATAGGTCTATAAAAGATGCAATATTTAATCATCACGCCTGGACACTAGAAACAAAGAGACAAGCGATAGATATCATACATCATTTATCTTCTGTGGCAGAAAAAATGAACATTGATCTATTTTTGGATGCAGGAACACTACTTGGTGCCGTACGGCACGGTGGAATCATGCCATGGGATGATGATATCGATTTGGCGATTGATTCGCAGGACATTGATCGGTTTATTCAAGAAGTAGAACGACAGGGGATAGTACAACATTGTACTTGGATGTGGGGGCATACCAATCAGCGGTATCATAAATTTTGGCTAGAATCTGGTATAAAGACAGAAGGGTTTCCTTACCTTTTCCCATTTATTGATATATGGATTTTTTTTCAGAAGGATGAATACATACACACATGTGACGGTCGTAAATATCGAAGAGAAGTATTTTTCCCTGCGCAGGAGACCATATTTGAAGACTGCAAATTGAAACTACCTAATAATTACTTAGCTATCTTGGATGTCAAGTATCGAGACTGGAAAACTCATATTAAAGTTTATACATGGTCCCATAGAATTAAGGCGAGAACTTTTAAACCGTTAAGCTTACCTATTCAAGTGAACCAGCACGGCCGGTATTCTGTAGGTTCATAAAAAATCAAGTAATTAAAACTCTACTTTGTCATGAATTATATAACAAACTGCTATAATGTACCTGGGTATATTTTCGAAGCATTAGAGCAGATCAAACATATTGTATTAGATTTGGATGGAACTATTTACAAAGATAACACCATATTCCCGTATACAATTGACTTTCTCAATACTCTCAAATCACTAGGAATTACGTATTCTTTTTTGACCAATAATTCTTCCATGGGGACCTCAGAGCATCTATTAAAATTGGGGACCATGGGAATATGCGTTTCCTCAAGAGAATTATATACCTCTGCCGACGCTACAATTTATTTTATTAAAACTAACTATCCCGAATGGAGATATTTGTTCATTTTAGGTACCCCTAGTCTTTCCTTACAATTTGAAAAGAGTGGGTTTGTCGTTTTGGATGAAGTCTCTGATAAAGACCCAGACGCTCTTATCGTCTCCTTTGACACAAGTTTGACATATGCAAGTCTATGCCGGGCAGCTTGGTGGGTAAAGCAAGGAAAACCTTATTTTGGAACACATCCTGATTTGACGTGCCCTTCAGATCAAGATACTATCCTGGTAGATTGTGGAGCAATATGTGCGGCGATTGAAGCTGCCACGGGACGTAAACCGGATAAGATATTAGGTAAACCCCAAGCCGAGATGTTAAAAGAAATTATCAATTTCCAAGGCCTGCATCCCAGTGAGGTAGCAATGGTGGGCGATCGCTTGTGTACAGATATATTAACATCACGGAACGCCGGGACATTCGGAGCCCTTGTGTTATCAGGCGAGACTGTGTTGGATGACGTGCGGGACGGTATAGAACCCCAACCGGATTTGGTCGTGCCTAGTATAAAAGAACTAGGAGAACTGATGGTATACACAAGGGTAAGGGTTTGCTAGTAGCTTGCCTTCGCAAAGAGAGTCAACACCAAATATGGCTGGTATGGCACCGTTTATATTGATTTACACTCAGTGTTTGAATCTAGCCATGAACAACTTTGTTCGGTTCGTCCTCCGCCAGCGTGACAACTGGTGCGTCTGTAAGGGCACAGCAGGTACTTACCGTGAAGCCGCCTCTTACTATGGTCAATTTTTCATAACTGTAGAGGCAGTTTAACCTCTTTAGTGAACTGATATCCGTCGCCTGAATATTGATTTTATCTGAAAGTGACGAACGCTTGGGTCATTGATTATTCTTCAAGACCTATCGGAGAGAGAACCGTCGCCTTGAAGTGCTCAATTGATCCATTATTTTCAGAGCCTTGATAAGGCACTTTGTCAAATTCTCTCCATGCATCCTGCAAGGCGGCCAGATATTCTTGGGTTCTTACGGGAGTTCCAAAATCGACGCCATCCGGATGAAGAAACATCCGCTCCAACCATTGTCTGGCTGTGGTAGCGGCAATATTGTCGGGATACCAGGAAAAATCAAAGTAAATTGAAAGTATCAGATCAAATTGCCTTCTTCTGAACTGAACCGATATTTTTAATTCGTCTGCCTGGCAGAGGGAATGGATGCATCTGCCTATGCATCTTATCGTATCTATAACACGGCTTTCCGTATTTTGTTCTTTGGCGAGTTTCAGCCAGTCTCTCATTATTGAAAATTGTTCATAGATCATTTTATGGGCAAAAGAGGGGTGCTCTGAATTTCCATTATAGTCGTTGGCTGATGGGATAATATCAATTAAACTGTCTGTAAAGTGATTGAAATAAAACAGCCACATATGCCACCCGCTATCCCTGTAAATCGTTTCTCTGACCATATAGTTAAAGTACACAATGGCGATGTAAATTTTTTGATTCCAGAGCTCAGAATCCAGAGCACTGTCATATTTTCTAATCAGGAAATCATTTTGATCTGTATCGTATTTCAACGCCTTAAGGGCTCCTTCGCCCACCGGGTACCAGATATTGTTAGCAGCAGCGGCTTTAGTGTGAACAAATAAGGACACTAAAATTGGGATATCGTAGTTATCGCTCATGTGAAGGACCGATGAATTCGTTCCGTCAATGACTTTTAATTCCTGAATGAGAAGCTGATTTTTATTTTCGAAAAGGCATTCTATGTATTGTTTAACCAGATCCTCATTTGAAGCTTCTTCTGTTTCCATACCACTAAAGGCAGTTGCAAATAGTTCAGGATATCTATTTGCTGCTTTTCTGACAAAACTCTCATTTTGAATGATACCTCCATAAACCCAGGATGCGAATAGTATTCTTTTAGGTCGAATCAATTCGTCATAAACTCTGTCCTGTTCTGTTTTTCTTCTCAATAATCTGTCAATAGTATCTTTTTCAGGTAGTTTTGACATACCCTGAAGATATTTCCTGACGTCATCAATGTGATATTTTTTAATGTAACTAGTCAGTAGATCTATTTCCGATTCTTTTAAGAATGTTTCATATAATGCGATTGTCTCGTTTATCCGGCTACTGGAAAAGTAACCGAAATTAACCTTAAGAATTGGATAAGCAATGGTGATCAGTGCGATAATATAAGCCCAGGCGTAGGCTGGCAAGCCTTTTTCTACCGTAAAAAGGGACAAGCATGGGAACCAGTTTGATAATAACCAGTCAAATGCCATCAAATAATGAATAAATAACAATGCTGTTATTAAAATTATAAGTTCAAAATTTGAAAAGAAAAGTAGGATGAATCTTCGTTCCTTATTAGGAATGATTGTCCAAACGGCTATAGCCAACCCTAAGATTGTTAAAAAATCAGATGGTTCCATTTATGTTCCCGGTTATTTGATAATTACATGAAAAAGAACCTCAATACTCATATTGCGTAAATTGCAACCAATGCTATATTGACAGTTTATAAACAGAGGCAAAAAAATCATTTCGTTCTGCAGCCCGTCTGGCTTTGAGATTGATGGCTTCATCGAGCTTCATCTTCCCATCCAGGATAAAAAACAGGTCCTGGCCGTCCATACCGATAATATTTGCTTGTTTACCCCTTGCAAATGCTTCCAGTCCATCTTCGCTGAATCCGGTATAGCTTATGAATAAACCTCTGGACCAGGTTGATTTTCCTCCGACCTTTCCGCTGAAGACCAAAAGGTCCTTTTGGCCAGTTTTGTCTCCATGCCATTTGGCTTCAAGCAGGTAAGTATGGCCGTTTACTTCAAAGCTCCCGTCGATTTCCTCGCCCGTTATTCTGAAAGGCGTCTTGGGACTCAATCCGTAAGCATTAAAAGCTTTATTGAGTAAGTCCTGGAAGGCATAGCCACGTTTGTGAGGCTCCAGCCCTGCCAAATCAATGTATTCCGTCCGTAGCTTCTCTATCAGCAAAGCGCTGTCAGTAGATTCCTTAGGTTTTTCGTTAACCGGGGCTTCGGAATATAAACTTTCAAGAAATGAGCGATCCCATAATTCCGGGATTTTAAAGCCGACTTTGGTTATAAGATTATTCAGATCTTCGATTTCCTTTCGTTTGATTGGATTTCCTTTATTTGTCCTGTAGATGATAGATGTATTGACTATCTCTACTATCAAGGTACAAAACCTTCCCCTTGAATGATCCAGCGTGTCCCTTAGTAATTGCGATACTGCCGGTTTCTTACTTCCACCCTTCCAGAGATTGGACAAACCTACCTTTGCAGCACATCCGGGGAAGGAAATACTTGGGTCGGCATATGGATGCGGGTTTGCAGGAAGAAAATCATAAATCAATGTGGCTATTTCGGCTGTAGCTTGTATTTGTTTAGCATCAATGGCCATAATTTGTATAATAAAATAGTGAAGAGAAGTTATTATCCCTCTCTTTCAAATATAATTAGTTTTTCGATATTGCCGGAATCCAGTTTTCAAAATCCGGAGAACTCTTAAAGACAATAGTTACACTCGTGTCAACCCGGTGACCGGGCCTTCCGTATAGCCGTATCCCAGAAAGGAAACAATAAAGCGAAAAGCAGTACCTTTCATTATCATATCGACTAAAGGGCTATTCAGATCTGGCACTTTGTTAGATTTCAAATAAAATATCGATAATCATACGTCAATCCTTCCCGTTTTGTTAGGAGCCTGCCTATCCTCGCGATTTTTGATGAGGATTCCAGCGTAGCCGGTAGTTGGCTGTAAAGGTCGAAAGAATTCCAGTTCATTTTCGTTAGTCCCATAATTTCGTTGGCAATAGTAGAGATATTACTATCTCCATAATGTTTTGTTATTTTAAGTGGGCCTGGTATATAGTTTCCTCCAAGATAATAACGCCAGTATTGATTTCTAACAGAAGGCACGATTCCATGCGTCCAGAGGTATGCTGAATATTCGTCGAATGCGATACAAGTTCCCCTTGGAACTGCATAGTCATCTGATACTGGCATCCCTGCAGATATTTTTGTTGCCAGAAAGCGGATATCTTCTGCAAAATTAATTTCTATCAGGTCGATATTTTTTACACCATTGCTAAGTAAGCTGTCCCTTAAGCCATTGATCTCATCCGTCGTAAAATAGTTGCGTTTATGGACAACGACTCTTTTGGGCAATTCATCCATCGCATTAAAGAACAGCTCTTTTATGGACAGACCAAACCGGAAAGCATCGTCATAGGAGAGGTGCGGACTATCCTGTTTATCCCAGTACAGCGGATCCTCTATCTTTGACAACTTATATTTTAATCCTTGTCCATCCGAATTATAGATGTGACTGCATCCGAGCACAATTTTTCCACTGGCTGATTTCTGACTGGATACACTGTAGCCAATACCAGCAAATGCGGTCGTTTTGTCCAAATTCTCCAAAACCCAGGGAGTCCGTAACGATTTAACATAATAAGATAGCGAAAGCCACCAGTTTATCTGGCATTGCAGGGCACTTGTGACTGTTTCAGAATTAATGAATTGGGTCGAAATTCCTTTTTGGGCGCAATAAGCTTTTACATAGTCGTGCAAATCAAACACCTCGTTGTCCTCGTTAAAGGAGGTATAAGCGAGCCACCTGTCAGGTATATAAATAACTACTACTTTCTTCTCTTCATTTTTTGACAGTTCATCAATCCTGTGGATGATCTTATCCCTGAGATCGAAAGCTGTCTCTTTAAGCGTGGCCTTTACCGATGGCTCGGGACAAGCAGACCAGTTCTCAGAACCGATCACTGGGATATTTAAACTCACTTTGAAAACATTATAAAACCCAGGGAACTCGATCAGATACTCGGCATTGATATCATTGGATGGCACTACAGAATTTTGTCTGTTAAGGAAGGTAGAAAACTCATTACCATCCGTGGAAGGGCAAATAACGCCCAGATTTATTTTGTCCGAGTGAAGGTAACCCATTAGAGGATGGTCAAATGGAGCATTTTTCTTCAAGCCTCTCATTGGGTGAAAATCCTTAGGGCTAGAGGTCATTCCGGAATTTATCGGGGAAAATACCAGTTCGGGCTCTTTATACTGCATACCTCTGAAATGCAGGAGCTGTTTAGGGAACTGTTCACTTAGGTCAATCTCTGTTTGTGCTTGCGGACGCGTAATTTTCGCGAATAATGGCAGTTTGAATATCTCGTAGTTGAAACCAGAGGCTGTATTCGGCGGATACCCGACGATTACGTGATTGGTTTCCGCGTTGAATAATAATTTTCTCCATCCCTTCAAGTATTCATCAAAAGCTTTATTCCTGAGCTTTTTAAAATAGGTTCTCCCAACTTCCTGTTTTACCTCACGCGTTATCACTGCATTGGGGTCCTCTGTACTTATTCGAAAATCAGGGACAAGAGACAAATAATTGCGCTGTCCATCGGTTGTAAATGACAATCTTACCGCTTCATGTGTTGAATAAAGTATGTTCAGATATATCCTGTTCGATACGGTCTTTTGTCTCCAGATAAGATCCTTTCCGTTTGATCGTAGTTTAGCCGTCTTAGCAAGGGATCTGGTCAACGCAGATAATAACAGGTTATAAATAGAAGTGTTTTTCCATATGTTCAATGAGTCGATAGGGACTCTCGTAATTTCTCCGGAAATATGTCCTTCAAAACATGTATTGATATCGGTCAGCGTTCCGAGAGCCCAGATGCAACCTTTGTGAGGAACGGCTACGATATCGAATGTTTTCACCAGTTCTTTGATCTGTTTCCAAGGGTTTTCTCCGGTTGCCAATGATGATTCGAACTGAAATGCCTCCTTTGGTAGTTTTATCGGGAACAAATTCCCTTTAATAATTGCGTTTAGTTTTCCCTGATCTATCGAAAATGGTGTCCTTACCGCTACCTGTTCATTAGACTTAAGATATTCATTGTGTTTGCCGATCAAAGCAGGGTCATCCTTGCAGCATGCTTTCGAAATACTGATCATCAGTTTATCAAAACCGTCTGTAGGAATATAGTAGGCAGTGCGCTTATGGGTATTGGCTATATTGATGAGCTCGACAACTGTTTTAGACGGGGTCGGCCCATATCCGCACCAATAGAGACGTCCGGAGCCAGGCTGAGAGTAGCTTTCCTTAAGGGCATCCATGATTGAAGCGTCTCTTCCGCTGTATCCGGAAACGATCAGGTGTTTGTCTTTCAGATATTCGATCAATCTTTGTCTAAACACTTCATCCTGTTTCTTTAACTCCTCATCTGTGTTCTTCAGGGGGCCATACTTATAATCTCCATGTAATTTGATCAGCAGCAGCTCTGTATTATTTATTGGCCTGTTGATCCTTTCCACAGAATCAAGGGTGATATCAACGACCAAATTGTTAGTTTTGATAGCCGCATCGCGGCACAAATCGTCAAAATTTGTTGTCCATACGGATTTAACAGTTCCGGCTTCGTTTAAAAGACATAGAAGTTTATATCCTATGGAAGGTTCCTTTCTTTCACATATTCCTTTAAAATATTTTCTCCGATCATCTTCAATAGGATAACATTCTTTAATATAATCTGAATATTCCTGGGGAGATCCGGAAACAGGATAAATACCTTGCTCGTCGAGCCATTTCTGAATAGTTTGGCGAACCTGGGCGGATTTATCATTCAGGTTTCCGGTTGTATGCGCGCTGTTTTTTGTTGCGTAAATATCCCTTTTCCATTCCCAGATACATTCTTCGGCAGATTTAATACCGGAACTTATCGAAGCTCCTGCTCCTAGGAGGACTGTGAAAAAATCACCCTTACTGATTGCAACGGACCTGATAAACTGATCTAGGTCTAAAATGTACTCTTTATTCATTAATATTTAAGTTAATAATGACAGGAAATTTCCTCCCATTTATCAATACCGAAATATAAGCAATTTTTCCGAGCTGAAGCACGTACTTTTGAGGTTTATCTCTAATACATAGTGCTTTAGTTTAAATCAAATAAAAAAGTAGTAGCTACAAAGATTGAATTACTTTTTTATTTCGGCGATTTCGAATTTCACCCCGACGTATTTTTACTGGTACTTTGAAAGTTCAGGCCTAGTTTCTGTTTAGATTTTGTATATAAATGCTTTTAAAATATTTCCACCCTCAAGTGCCTCGCCATCTAAATTATAATGTTCAGCAACCCAAAAATCTGCCTTGGTATTCTCGTTATCCTATGCCTGAAGGGGTGATGGTATAAGTCGTTTGGCAAGATTAGCCATTCGTATCCGCCCGACCAAGTGCATATTGCATATCACTATCAGTGATCATAGCTTTGTTCTATGAGCAAACAAGAAAAAAGAGGGAAGATGCTTTCTATGGTTGGGATTGGAAAGTAAGTGGATTGACCCAAAAAGCCTTTAGCCTTTTGCATGGGATCGATATTGCTACCCTGGGGTATTGGGTGCCAAGTCAAAGGAACCGGAGGGACATTGATTCATTCCCATAACAGATAGTTTAAGAAAAGGCTCCGAGCAGGTCGAGATTATTGATCCTACAGGTGTTCGGGTAAGAGTTGGGAACGACCTGGAGCGCATTGCTCAACTGATCCGCTTGTAAGCAGATGTTTTCTTTAACTTCATCGCACCGGTTCCACCTCTATGATGGGCATTGCGATATGCGCAAATCATTCGACGGGCTTTGCGGCCTTGTTACTTCGGTCATGCAGCTCCAGCCGACCAGTGGCTAGGTATTCGTCTTCCTGAATCGCCCGCGTACCCATATTAAACTGCCGATTATTCCAAGAAGGTAGGTCTCATTGATAATGGCGAAATACTGAAAGATCTAAAAACTTTAATAAAGGTTTTTAATGAAAAGAACAGTGAATTTAAGCAGCCTCAGATCCCTAATAGAACGACATGACACCGCAGAAAGGGAAACAAAACTTTTAAAAGCTGAAAAAGCCGCTTTAATGGCCGAATTCGACGAAGAACTCTTTCAGAAAGCTGAAATTATAAGGAGTTTCAGGGAGACGATCCTGGAGATCCACGAACAGATTATGGGCAGTAAAGAAGCACATTTTGACATCATTACCACAAAGAACAATAGCATTGTGGAATTCATTATGAGAACCGATGATGACGGAAGTCATTCAACGGAGCGTATGAAAATCTTCATTTATGACGTTTCTCTAATGTTTAATGAATATACCAAAAAATACCACCCAAGATTTTTAATCCATGACAATATTTTTGAAGATGATGACTCCATTGAAAAAAGTCTTAATTATCTCTATACTTATAACGAAAAGAGTCCAAATGAGTTTCAGTATATCGTGACTTTGAATAGGGACCTTATTGAACTTGCTGATAAGAAAGGAAAACTGCTATTTGATATCGACGGTATAAAGCGTGCTTCCTTTACAAAACAGAAGCGATTCCTTGGTCTTAAATACAACGAAATGAAATAATAATAGATAGATCATTGTCTTGTGCTGGATAGCGTTATGGTGGTTCTAACATTCTCGTTTGGTAAAACAAATGCAATCTCTTGTTTTGAGCTAGGCTGTGCTAATTTTACAATTCTTAGGGTCATGTGTTATTAGCGAGATTTTTGTATATTGATGTGTCAATTAAAAATTTTATGAAATTTACACCGATATCATTTAATGTTTCTGCTGCAAATTGCCCTATTTGTGGTGCATATGCTAATTTTGATTGGGGAATGTTGCAGCTATCTAGAAGAAATAGAGTTAATATGGATACAACCTTCTATGCTGGATATTGTGCTCATTGTTATAATTTAGCTATATGGAAAAGATTATATGACGAAGAACAAAGATTGGAAGATTTTAAGATGATTTATCCATATTCTGGAGCTATCCCTCTTCCAAATGACGATTTGCCTGTGGATATAAAAAACGATTATCTTGAAGCTAGCGTGATTGTTGATTTATCACCAAGAGGTGCTGTTGCATTATTAAGATTGGCAGTACAAAAATTATGTAAACATTTAGGTGAAAAAGGTGAACACATTAATGCGGACATAAAATCTCTTGTTTCTAAAGGGTTAAATCCAATGATCCAGAAAGCTTTAGATGCAGTAAGAGTTACTGGTAATAGCGCTGTTCATCCTGGAACAATCGATTTAAATGACAATTGGATATACTTGAACAAGCTGACCCCTCAAAATTGAAATAGATTTAGGGATGCATATTGCGTTTAAAGCTGTTATTCAACTGCCATACTGGCTCATGTTGACCCCCTAATTTATTTTTCAGTT